>Ga0315278_10001723_pt1 | contig 19319 bp, 24 predicted proteins | sample YL17G06_0_MG_FD_203880 | JGI IMG/M metagenome (GOLD analysis project Ga0315278, IMG submission 203880) | Sediment microbial communities from Yellowstone Lake, YNP, Wyoming, USA - YL17G06_0 | ecosystem: Environmental > Aquatic > Freshwater > Lake > Sediment | place: USA: Wyoming | collected... | reverse complement strand
GCGCAGAGACGGGCCGCGCCCACAACGCACAGAGGTAAGCATATGGGTAGTGATAATAATCTTCGTCCCTCCCGTGTTCGAGACGGGCGCAGAAAACAGAAGATGAGAAAGAAACACCTCATACGCCTGAACACACAGCAAATCACAGCCATCCCCGTCGTGTACCTTATACCCAGAAATAGCCGCGAACTGTGTTGCGCGTTTCGTGAGCCGTTCATGGGGAAGCATCCCCTTTGTCAGGTTGAGGCCACGCGTCTAATTCAGCTGTTTGAGGAGAGTCAACATGGAAGTGATGGACGTCGCAAGACGGAGAGACCAATTTCGCTTGGATCTGCTGGCCCTGGCGCAGAAATTCTCCGACGAGACACAGTGCGTCATTGACGCTACCCTTCGGTTCAGACGTGTCGATACACATCTCATGGGGCAAGATGCCCCGGCGTTCAGTAACGCAGCCGTATACACCGTTGAAGTAGAAGTGCATGTATGATGAACCGTCGATCCTTTTTAACGGGCACCCTGATGGCGGGGGCCGCTGCCGGGACAGCATTATTCACGGCCACGCCGTCAGAAGTTGAAGCGTTCGGTCGGCCGTTGATTGGACCCGTCACGCTTATGGATCGGATGCCGTTGCCTGATTCCATAGTTCGGGCCGGTGAACTTGTCTTCAATCACCAGGGAAAGCCAATTGGCGTGATTGAACAGATGACTGTAAGTAGAAACCTAATAGAGAGTCACACGTTTGGTTCCCTGTACACGCAGGACGTTCCTGGGCTTACTGGAGTCGAATACCGTGTCATAGGGACTGGCCCCTGTAGAATAAGGACAACATGAAAATCGCCCTTTTACACGCGCAGCGAAAACAGGCCCAGGCCATGGTTCCCCCGCGTAGTGGGCGGTGTAATGCGATTCTGGCCAGTGGAAAACGGTGCGCGAAGACTAGTGGTCTCGGTACGACGCACACCGGCCTGGGGCCATGTCATCTGCACCAGACGGCGAAACGTCCCTATGATCCGACACGCCGGTATCGGGAAGCTATCGAGGATGGGTCTATCCGTGCGCGGCTATCCAAATTGGGGAAAGTCGAAGATGACCTTCTTGATCTCATGCCAGAAGTCCAGATGGTCCGGGCGTTAGTTATTGACTTCATCAACCGGTACGAAGAAACAACCGACGCCCTGATTGCGTGGAATCAAGGAAAAGGGGGGAAACCGGCAGCCGTTCCCGATATCACGGCAGCCGCCCATCTGCTTGAGACGGTGACACGGATGGTGGAGCGCATTCACCGGATCCAGACCACAGGTGCCGTATCCCTGGACACGTTCCGCCGGGTGTTGGAGGAGATGGGAATTACGGTCGCTCGCCATGTGCGTGAAGGCGCGACGTTGGACAAGATCGAGGGCGACTGGGCAAAGATCTCAACCACTGACCGGGGCCATGTGGCCGCGATGCCCGAATCCAGCACAAATGCAAAGCACGCATTGTCCCCATCATCCGAGAATGATGTATCTTAGTTGCGCCCTTTTCCGTTGACTTTTCTACCACCCGTACCCGATAATCCGCGCCGATGAAACAACCGCGTACGTTGGCCGATGTGCTACTGAATCGAGCCGTAGCTTCTTCGCCATCCAGTGCGAGCGGTGCGCCGTTGATGCCTGCGATTTCCGGATTACGGTCCGCACGAAGCGATACACCCCAACAACACCGTATCGAGGCAGGCAGAACGTCCCTTGAGATGTTCTGTCGCACGTATCTCCGTCATCACTTTTCCAGAGCATTCTGCGAACTCCACGAAGATATTTTCGCCATCTGTGATGACACGACGCCGGGGAAACGGAAGGCGCGCATTGCTCCCCGGAAATTTGGAAAGACCACTATCATCAGTCTTGCGAAACCCCTTCAAGAATTATCCTATCGGCGCAAGGAGTTTGTCTTGATGATTGGTGAAGCCGCAGCCGTTGCGGAATCAAACCTCGCCACCATCATTCAAGAGTTAGACACCAATGAACTCCTGCTCCAGGACTTCCCGCATCTCTCCCCCGCAAAAGACCCCAAAGGGCAAATGATCAAGTGGACGGACCGCCAGCTTGTCTTCGTCAGCGGTGCGACCATTGTGGCCAAGGGTATGGGGTCCAGAATGCGTGGGTTGAAGCACCGTCATGCTCGACCTGACATGGCGATTCTGGACGACCCGGAATCCCCCGAGACGGCAGATACATTCTTGAAACGGCGACGGCACAAGCGGTGGTTCGGCGGTACATTCCTTGGACTAGGCGCATCGGACTGGGATGTGTACGTCATTGGTAACTTACCGAACCACGATTGCCTCATTGCAGACTTGGTGAAAGATCCGGTATGGGATGGCCGGTTGTGGCGAGCGATCAACATCCCCCCTCGGAGAGACGAACGATATCCCTTGGGAAATACCCGAGGAGATGGTTCCGCACTCTGGCCCGAGGAGTGGTCGCTCGCAAAACTCGAAGCATACAAGAAAGAACCAGAGGTCGGATCGCTGGGGTTTGCGCGGGAAATGCTAAATGACCCGCGTGAGGAAGAAGATAAATCCTTTGATCCTGCCACGTTCACGTATATCGAATGGAACCCGGACACGTTGAAGTCCTATTCCGCTATTCGGACCTACATCGACCCCGCCGGGGGAGAGAAACCAGGAGAAATGAAACGGGGAAAGCGAGACTGGTGCGTGGTCGTCACGGCAGGTAGAACGCAGAAGGAAGGATACATTGACATTTTCGATGTGCGAATGAACCGTTTTCTTCCAAACAAGCAAATCCAAATCATGCTGGACGCATACGCGGTATACGGGGCGCAGGAAATTGGGGTGGAAGAAAACATGTTTAAGAATCTGATTTCTCCTACCATTCAAGCTCTCGCACGGAAACGCGGACTGTATCCAAAGATCATACCGCTAACGAATACCTCGAATAAGATAAGTCGTATCTTGGGGATGCAACCCTTGATTGAGAATGGGGTGGTCCGATTCGCTCGGCACCTCGTGGATAAGGTGCCGGAGTATTTCGGTCAATTCGATGAATTCCCTGCGGATTTTGACGATGGGCCGGATGCGACGGAGGGCGTTGTGCGTATGCTGGAATCTGGACGCAGAACCTTTGGCCGGTTGTCGGGTCCGGTGGCCGCAAAGTCATACTGGAAAGGGGTGGCCTGATGGTGTGGGATGGCGATGTGTTGACGATTGACATGACGGTAGGGACTTCCCCGTACAATGGAAGGGTGATGTGGGAAGATCGAGACATCAGTCAGTATCTGTATGGGGTGGAGGTTAAGGCCTTTGTTGGGTCGCTGACAGAAGTTACCTTGTACGCACGAATGAAAACCGTGGTCATTACGGCGGTCCCTCCCCAATGCACTATGCCCTTGGAGTACATGGGGCAAACACGTCTGCCTTTCGATGGAGACTACGACTATGTCTAGATCCGTAATCAAGAAATACCGGACCAGCGCCCAGACTCAGGCCAACTTCTCGGAAATCGGGGAAACGGGTCTGAACGAGATGTCGGGCACGTTACGCGAAGAATTCCTGACAGAATTGCGGGGAAAGAACGGCGTCCGCGTGTACAAGGAGATGCGGGACAATGACCCGATTGTGGGGTCGATCTTATTTGCTGTGGGAATGCTGATTCGTCAGGCCGCATGGCGGCTCACTCCAGCAAGTGAGGATGCCGGGGCTAAAGAAGTTGCGGAATTCGTGGACTCGTGCCGGAAGGACATGTCCATGCCCTGGGGCGATTTGATGAGCGAGGTCTTGACCATGTTGCCCTTTGGATGGTCGTGGATGGAGACGGTGTACAAGAAACGGGCCGGTCCGTCACGGAACGAAGCAGAATCCAGTAAATACACTGATGGAAAGATCGGGTGGAAGAAAATGGCCCCCCGGTCGCAGGATACACTGGATAAGTGGATTTTCGACCCGGCCGGTGCCGTTCTGGCTATGCAACAGCGCACGTTTAAAGGGGAAATCCTGACCATTCCGTACAGCAAATCATTGCTGTTCCGTACAGAATCGAACAAGGACAGCCCCGAAGGGCGATCTGTCTTACGCAATGCGTATCGGCCGTGGTACTTCAAGAAACGCATTGAGGAGATCGAAGGTATCGGGGTCGAGCGTGATTTGGCCGGATTACCCGTGATTCAGCCTCCAGAGGGATTGGACCTATGGGATCCGAATAACGTACTCGCCCCCGCGTATCGTACCGAAGCCGAGACGATGGTCCGCAATATCCGGCGCGACGAGCAGGAAGGTGTGCTCCTTCCCTTTGGCTGGACCTTGACATTGTTGACTACCGGAGGGAAACGGAACTTCGATACGTCCGCGATCATTGACCGCTACAATAACTCGATTGCGATGACGATTCTCGCAGACTTCATCATCCTGGGCCACAACAACCGGTATGGGTCGTTTGCGCTATCAAGCAGTAAGACGCACATGTTCGGACTCGCCATTGGGGGATGGCTGGATGCGATTGAAGACGTATTCAATCGGTACGCTATTCCTCGACTACTGGCGGTCAACGGGATAAACCCAGAGCTGACACCGCTGTTAGAACATGGGGATGTGGAAGTACCAGACTTAGTAGAGCTGGGTGACTACATCATGAAGTTAAAGACTTCTGGGATGACGATGTTCCCCAGTGAACCGCTGGAACGCTACCTGTTGTCGTTGGCAAAGATCCCGTTGGAGGGGATTGAACTCGGGCGTGAAGCCCCGACACCGGAACCGGCTTTGGGGGCGTTTGGAAATCCGATTGGTGGGGAACCGAAACCGAAGAAACCGGCCCCCGAACCGGCCCCCGAACCCACGAAAAAGTCAGACGAGGACGAGGACGAGGACGAGGACTAATTATGAGTATTGCTTTCCTTCCAGCGTACCCATCTAGTCCCAGAACACGGTCCACGAATGTCCGCGATGCTGTGACGCAGCAGCTGACCCAGATGCAGGAGATGTTGGATACGGCACGCGATGTGCGTGCCGTGACCATTAGTGTAAAGATGAAGAACGGTACAACGACGGTGCGTGCGGTTGTTGTGCAGATCGACACAGAAACGGCGCTATGATAAAAAGGGTTGACACACGACCGTATCAGTGATAGTGTCTAGTTAGGCCATACGCTCGTCCGTCAGAGGGGTGGAGACGGGGCGCACACCAGTAATGGATTGTGTGACCCGTCTTTTTTTTCAGGGGATGACGGTGCAAGTCATAAAAACCGACGCCAAACGTCAACAAGTCTTTGGATGGGCTAGCATAGCCATGAACGCGGACGGGGAACGCACGGTAGATGCCTACGGTGACATCATCGAACCCGAAGACTTGGAAGATGCGGCGTACGAGTTTGTGTTGCGGTTCCGTGACCTGAACGAAAAACATGAAGGCCCGGTTCAAGGGAAGTTGATTGAATCCCTGGTCGTGACCCCGGAGAAACTGGAGAAAATGGGACTCGCTTCTGAAGCCATGGCGATGGGGTGGTGGGTGGGGTTCTGGGTGCCTGACCCTATTGTCTTTGCCAAGATTGAATCAGGGGAGTATGCCATGTTCTCTATCGAAGGTACTGCCCTTCGTGGACCGGCATAAGGAAAGGAAGGGGCATACATGCCGATGCGTCTACGTGATTTGACCGTGACACGAGTCGCGCTCGTTCCAAAGGGAGCTAACCCTGGCGCCCATATCGTGCTATTTCGGCACGACCCGTCAACACCGGGGCCGCTGTCCGATGCCGTGGATGGATGTGTCCCTGCCCCGGCACCTTTGCCTGCGGCGGATGCGGCCCCGGTCACACGCACACTATCCGTGTACGCGGGGCCGCGACATACATGCGCGATCACATCTTCCAAAGATGTGACAGATGCCGTGCGGATGGTACGGAAAAACAAAGACCTCGCGCACCCGCGCACGCGATCAAGGATCAAACGTCGGATTATCGCCATTGCCAAGGCGAAGGGACCAGCGTTCGTGGATAAATTGCCCACGACTTGGCGGGTGGTGAAGACGCAGTTCACTGACGTTCAAGCAGACTACGAGTTGATGGAGAAGAAGGAAGAAGCGTGGGAGGCGATCTCATCGTATATGGACTCGTTGAGATTGGCCATGGGAATGACCCTGTTCGCGGGAGACGGCCCAATGTCCGACATCGACCAGTCCATTGGTCAATTCCGTGATGCGGTGGCCACTGCATTGACGGATGTTTCTTAAGGAGAAAAGACATGAAGGTGACTATCGAGAGAGGGAAACTGAGTCCGGAGGAGCAGACGCGCCTGGATGAGCTGGAAGCTCTGGCCAAGCAGCACGAACCCGAACCGGAGCCGGAACAGGAGTTGCCGGAGGTGGTGAAGAAGGAGCTCGCGGATTCGAGGGATGCCGTGGTGAGGGCAAATGCGGAGACCGCGACCCTTCGCCAGGAACTCGCAGCCCGTGACGAATCCATTGCACGGGAAGCCTTCATCAAGGCAGAGTCCGGCACGCTGCCGTCGTTGCCGGGCACGGCCGATGAAAAGGGAGCCGTGCTGCACACGTTGTCAAAGTCTCTCCAGAAAGTGGACTATGACAAGGTGGTCACACTGCTCAAGTCCGGTGATGCGGCGTTGGCTGCGCAAGTGGCCGCAGCCGCCGAAGTCGGGACAACCGTCGCGCTGACCGGTACAACGGCCATGGACCAGATCATGGAGTTGGCGAAACAGAAGGTCCAAAAGGGGGACGTGAAAAGCATTGCCGTGGCCATTGACCAGGTGACTCGCGAACACCCGGATCTGGCGTCGGCGCATTTGAAGGAAACACGCGGCACGATCGCCGAGTAACGCGCCTCAATCAGAAGGAGACAATGACATGGCATTCGAGATTCCTGGTATGCAGCTGTCCATGGTCGCGGGTGAAGACCTTCGGGCAAAGCGATTCTACTTCACGAAGATTCACACGGACGGCACCCTTCTTCTCTGCTCGTCAGTGACGGAACCGATTTTCGGCATCTTGCAGAACACCCCCAACACTGGGGAGATGGCCACAGTGATGGTGTTCGGGGTGTCCAAGATCGTGGGAAGCGCCGACCTGGCCAAGGGCGATCCGGTGGGCACGACCACTGCCGGAAAGGCCGCGACGTACGCGCACGGCACGGACACCACGAAGTATATCGTGGGCACGGTGATGCTCGACAACTCGGCAGATGGTGGCGTGGCAACCATCGCGTTCAACTGCCTCGGCGCTGGCCGTGCGGCCTAACCGGTAACGGGCTATGTTGTTACGGACCCTTCAACTTCATCTCGTGTTTATCCGTCTTATACGGGGCGGATGTTCGGCATGGGAAGCGTGGGTTCGGGAACAGCTGGCCGCTTTGAAACAGACCACTGACCAGGAGTAGAAAAACATGAGCGTTCTCGTACGAAAGGGCCAGCCGTCGCAGGGTGAAGTTCACACTGACGCCATGCTGGACAACATCAGCATCGCGTACATTCAGTCCCAGGATGCGTACCTGTTTCCGAAGGTGTTCCCCATCGTTCCGGTTGGGAAGCAGTCGGACAAGTACTACACGTTCACGAAGAACGATTGGTTCCGTGACGAGGCGCAGAAGCGAGCAGATTCGACGGAGTCGGCCGGCAGCGGGTACGGCCTGTCGTCGGGGAACTACTACTGTGACGTGTGGGCTTTCCACAAGGATGTCGGGTCGCAGGCGCGTGCCAATGCGGACGCGCAGATTGACCTGGCGCGTGGCGCGGTGCAGTTCGTGACTCAGCGCCTGTTGCTTCGGCAGGAGTTGCAGTGGGTGACGGATTATTTCTCGGCCGGTTCCGGGTGGGGCACGACCGCTACACCCGCCAACCTGTGGAGTGATTACACGGCATCGGATCCGATGGAGGACATTGAAACGGCAAAGGAAGCCATTCTGTCCGTGACCGGGTTCCTGCCGAATACGCTGGTCCTGGGTTACCAGGTCATGCGGAAGCTGAAGAATCACCCGGACTTCCGTGATCGGATCAAGTACACGTCGGCGGAGAACATCACACCGGCATTGCTTGGTTCGTTGCTGGAAATTCCGACCGTGCTGGTGGCCAAGTCGATCAAGGCGACCAACCTGGAAGGGGAGACGGCTGGGTACGCGTTCGCTCACGGCAAGCACGCATGGTTGGGGTACGTGAACCCGACACCGGGGCTGATGATGCCTTCGGCGGGATACACCTTCGCCTGGACCGGGGTCAGCAGCACTCCGTCCTCGACCATCGGAATCGACTCGTTCGACATGCGTTCGATCAAGTCCACCCGGTACGAGGGTGAAGTGGCGTTCGACAACAAGGTGGTGTCCGCCGATCTCGGATACTTCTTCAACGGGGCGGTGGCCTAGGCCACGCCCGAATAGGCAACAGGCTTCGGAGGACATTCACTCCGAAGCCTTCTGCCTCTTCTGATGCACGGCCCTTATCCCATGATGGGATGGGGGATTTACCAGGAGAGCGTCCATGCCGAATCTCATTACCAAAGGCAAAGCAGTCGCGGGCCAGTATTCGCTCGTCTCGGGCGTCATGTGGTTCTCGGGGTCCGGTGCGCCGACCAATGCTGTGACCGGGGCCGGAGTCGCGGAAAAGGGATCGTTCTATATCCGCCTCAGCAACGGGGCGGTGTACTACAACACGGGCACGAAGGCCTCTCCCACGTGGAGTCTGATGGGCGCGGTGGGGGCACTGGCCACGAACAACATCTTCGTTGGGAGTGCGGGCGGTGTTGCTACCGATGTGGCGTTGAGCGGGCACGCGACCATTGTGGCATCTGGCGCGTTGACGCTGGCTGAGACCATCGTCAAGTACGATGAGGTCGCCATTCCTTCGGCTGATATCGTGTCGGCCACCGCTGGTAAACTCAGCCATGCGAACGGCCAGATTCTGGTGGCGGCTCCTGCGGCAGGGAAGGCCATCGAATTCATCAGCGCCACGCTCATCTATGATTACGCCGGGGCCGCGTACGGTGGCGGCGGTGACTTGACCATTCGGTTCTCTGGGGGCGGCACGGTTCTGTCCGCGACCGTTACCGCAGCCAACTCCTTTGGGTCGGCATCGGACAAGGTGGCGGTGTTCCAGCCTCTGGATACTGCGGGTGGGATCTTGCTGACCACCGCAGCGGGCCTGAACCTCGTTTCGGCGTCTGTGCCCTTTACCCTGGGATCGGCCACGGGCGTTGGGCGTGTCAAGGTGTCGTACCGTATCCATACGACTGGCCTGTAAAGGAGGTCCGTGATGGATATCCGATTTCGAGGAGCCGTTGTTCTCGGTTCTGACCTACTGACGCGGACGACGACGATTGACACTTTGGTGGATGTGGGGATTCTTCCGATTGACGTGTTTCGGACCAAGTACCTTACATTTAAAGCCACAACGAACACGCTGGTAGCCACTGTTTTTGGGAGCCAGGATGGGGGGCTGACGTACCCGACCACGGTTGAAGCCGAGTTCGATGTCACCGTGGCGTCCCCGGTGTTGAAGACATCCACGACCTTCTATACGCACTGGAAGGTCCAGGTAAAACCCAAGGTGTCTGCGACCCACGGCACCTTGACTGTGTATGTGAAGGGGTCATCGTACTAACCACTCGAGGGGCAGCGAGGTGTGTATGTTTTGTGTGATTCAGAAAGCATTCAACGGTCCGGGGAACCGCCAGTACACGGTGGGTGAATTGGTGGATGCGTCGGAATGGCGGCTCAGCGATAAACTGGTTGAGGGACGGTACATGCGCCCCGCCACGGAACGAGAAGTCGCGTCCGCTGAAGAAGTTGACGTACCGGATGTACCGGTACGGAAGACGGCAAAGGGGAAGAAACGGTGAGCTGGTCGTATGATTCGCTTCTAGCGACTAGTCGTGATCGACTCCGCCTGTTGATCGGAGACACCATTGCCTCCGATCAACAGTTCTCTGACGAAGAACTTGATTGGTTGCTGACCTCAAATGGTAATGGATTGTACCAGACCGCTGCGGCATCGTGTCGGGCATTAGCTGCTCGGTATAGCCGATATGCGGATAAGTGGATCGGTGATCTCAAGATTCTCGCGTCCCAGAAATCTAGAAGTTACCTGGCGATGGCGGACTCGTTCGACGCCCAGGCAGGGGTCCAACCCTGGTCCGTTCCTTCTGCAGGAGGCGTGCGTATCGCTGAAAAGGAAGAAGCGGCAGCGGACACGTCCCTGGTCCAGCCGGAGTTCGTGCGGGGCATGATGACGAACACGGGGTCGTAGTATGTTTGAGTCCGAATTTCTGACGATGATGCCGCATTCGGTGACAATTTACCCCAGGAGCGGGTACACCGACAGCGGCTTGCCGTCACATTCGGTCACGGGCAAAGCGTATTCGTGCCGGATTGTGGGGAAGAATCTTTCCCTGCGCCGAAGTACCGTGCAAGATATGACCGTGGTATTTGACATCTTCCTCAATTCTGGGGCCGATGTCATCGGGTTGGAAGACAAAGTCGAATTGCCCCTGGACGGGGCATGGTTGAATCGCTATCCATTGCTGTTTGCTGTATCTCGTGTCACGGATGAAGATGGACATCACCACACGAAACTTCAGTGCGGTTGGATGTATCATAGACAAGGTCAGTAATGCCACTCACTGGGATTCAACAGGAAGTTCAAAATCTCTTTCGAGCTGCGAGACAATCCTCGCTGAGTGGTGGCGGTGGCGTCAGTATCTCCGGAGCAAATCTGACCGTCCGTAATGTGAAGGACTTGGAAAAAGGCATAGTGATGGAATGCGCGATGCAAAGCCGAGCAGGGGCTGACGCCATTCTGAAACAGGCCAAAGTCTATTGTCCCACGGATACGGGCACACTTTCCAGTACCGGTACCGTGCGAGCATCGGATGTGTTGGAGGGGCCGTCCATCCCCGGTGTGAATGTTGAGGTCTCCGTGTCTGGGTCGTCATTTTCTTTTACCCAGAAACAGCGGTCCGTGTGGTGGGTGACGTTCGGAGATGACACGGTAGAGTATGCAGCAGCAATTCATGAGAATGAAGGAAAACGGTTCGACATTAAAACCGAGAAGAATCCGTCCGCGCGTGACCACTACCTTTATCACTCGTACTTGGAGTATGAACCGTATTTCTCGAAACGGGTCATTGACCGTCTCCAGGCACAGGTATTAAAGGCCGGGGCTGTGGGGGCGATGATTGAATCAGTGGTACGGCGTGGATTGGGGGCTGGGACAGGACTTCCGCGATTGGTGAAAGCGGGGGCCAAATGAGCACCATGACCGAACTGGGTGCGTATCTCGTAAATAAGAGCATTGGCATCCTGGGCACGTCGTTGTTCCTGTACAACTTGCCAATGGGGGTCGAGAACGCGGTCTCGGTGGTGCAGACGTCTGCGGCGTCCCCGATTCGGACCATGGGCGCGGCGTTGAGTGCGCCCGTGGCGGATGTGCCTGCGATTCAAATCGTGGTGCGGAACGCGAGTCATTCGGATGGAGAGACGAAAGTCAAAGCAGTGATCGACGCACTCGATTTCTACAGCGGAACCATGGGGTCTACGGAGTACTTGTTGGTGACTCTCGATTATGGTCCGGTGTATCGGGGGCTTGACGAGAACAACCGTCACCAATGGTCCCTGATGTTTCGTTTCACGAAGAGGCGGTCGTGATTGAAGATTTGATCATGAAGCAGTTAATGGCGACACGGGCTTCGGCAGAAGCATTGCTCCACAGTATTGATATGTTTCAGGCTATGGTCAGGCAGGAGAAACCTGACACTGGAGGAGTGCCAACGCCTCCTCCGCCGGGCATGAAAGATACAGCACCTGGAGAGTGCGACCACCCATCAGACCACCGACTGCATACGCCTACGATGGGGAATCTGCGCCGTCAACTGTGCGGAGTTTGTGGGAAGGAGGTGACGGAGTGAAACGCTACCTAGTTGTGGGGTCGTCAACTATCGCCATTGAAGGTTCTCATGCCCCTGGTGATACGTTTGAAGCGGATATGTCCGCAACATTGGAGGAGTTCCTGACCAGGATTGGGGCCATCGAAGAAGTTACCCCAGCATCGGTCGATGCGAATCACGGGGCCGCTGCCCCAATTACTCACCCTGGACTTGATTCCGGGGATGACGTGAAGGAGGAGGAGTAATGGCCACGTTGGTATTGACGGATGCCAAAATCCTGATGGGCGCGTACAACCTCAGCGGGTATCATTCGTCCATTGAAGTCGGGTATGAAGCCGAAATGCTGGACAATACAGTCTTCGGCACATCTGGGACTCGTTCTTCAATGGCCGGATTGAAGACGTTCACCATCTCAGGTAACATGTTCTGGGAGTCGGCCGTGGACGATGCGCTATTCCAGAGAATCGGGAACCCAGTAGCCGATGTCATGAGTGTTGCGCCCGTGGGCAATGCTGAGGGAGATCGTTCTTACTGCGTCAAAGCGGTGCAGGCATCGTACAGCCCCGTTAGCGGAGAGGTGGGGGCCATTATCCGCACGTCACTGGAAGGCCGAGCAGCTGGTACGCCCCTGGTCCGGGGGCAAGTGATGGCGACGGGAAACAAGGCAGTGTCAGGTACCGGTTCTGGAGGACTCATCACGGCGGTCAGCGCGACGCAGCGGATGTACAGCGCCTTGCACATCACGGCCATTGCGGGAACAGTGACCCCCACCTTCACGGGCATCATCCAGTCAGATGATGCCGGGGGGTTCGGAACCCCTGTTACTCGGCTCTCGCATCCGGCCGCGACCACGATTGGCGCGAATTGGCAGGAAGCGGCTGGCCCCCAGACCGACTCGTACTGGCGGGCGAGCTGGACCATCTCGGGTACGAACCCGGTGTTCACAGTGTTCTGGACCTTCGGGATTCTCTAATACGATTAGGAGGAGACAGTCATGGCAACCATGGTGTACACCGATGCGTTCGTCAGCATCAACGCAGTAGATTTGAGCGACCACGTAAAGTCAGTGACCCTGACGTACGAAGCCGAGATCCTGGATGATACGGTGATGGGCACAAGCGGAACACGGTCTTCCAAGCCGGGGTTGAAGAACTGGACCCTGGAGGTGAATTTCCTCCAGGACTACGCTGCGGCCAACGTCGATGCTACGCTATTCCCATTGGTGGGTGCGGCAGCGTTCACCTGCATTGTGCGTGCGAACAAGACAGCTGGCGTCGGTGCCACGAACCCGAACTTCTCGGGGTTGGCGGTGCTGGCGTCGTACCCGCCCTTGACCGGTGAAGTGGGTGCATTGGGCACGGCCACAGCATCCTTCCGGTCTGCGGGCGCGTTGTCGCGGTTGGTGGCGTAACGATACCGCCACGGGACGGGGGCTTAGCGCCCCTGTAGGCGTCGATCACGGGTGGGGGGTATATCCCGGTATCCCCCGGCCCATAAAACGGCCGTACGGCCACTGCAGTGACCCCGCATGGGGTGGAGTCATTGCCCCCCGTACGGATCCGTGGTACCCATCCGAAGGAGGGTGTCGTGATGTTAGTTGAGAAAACCCCGTTCACGTTGTTTGAGTCTTTCGAACGCGACCGTAACGGCATCATCAAACGCCGTGCGCTGCGTTTCGACCTTAATGCTCTCGCGGACTTCGAACAGGAAGTCGGGATGGGCATTGCCCAGCTGATGCAGACCAAAGCCATCTTTGCGACCACGCGTGCGCTACTGTGGGCAGGGTTGCGCCATGAGGACCGTGGACTGACTGTGGACCGCATGGGTGACTTGATTGGAACCTACATCAAGCAGGGCGGCGACCTCACCCAAGCACTGCAGGCCGCATTCAAAGCTGCTGTGGACCAAGGCGCGTTGGGGTCTCCTGACAAGGAAGATACAAGTGGGAGTACCCCCCAGGGAAACGCCCCGACACCAGTCCCGGATCCGGTAAAGGACGAGGCCGTAAATACCGAAAGTTAGATTTTCGGTGGTCGGCATGGATTACGGAGAATGAACCCTTTGCATTCGGTCCGTTAGAGCTGAAACCACGGGAGTTTAGAAGTATGACTCCAGCCGAGTACGGGGCACTGTACCGAGGGTGGGTGTGGCGTACTCGTTCAGCTGAAGACCGAGACTGTGTGTGGGTGTGCATGTTGGTCAATCACATGGGCACGGTCAGAGATCCTCTCATTCCGGTACGAGTGTTGGGCCGACCGATGGTGGGGATGCCGAAGGCGGGTGACGACTAATGGGGATGGGCACCAGTGTCGGATCGATTTTCGTCAGTATTGGCGCTGACACTTCGGGGTTAGTGTCAGGATTCTCGCGAGCCGAACGAGAAATTGAGCGGTTCGGCTCGCGAGTCTTTTTCCTCGGCTCTCGTATGACTGCCGGGGTCACGCTGCCCATTATCGGGGCAGCGATGGCGATAGGAAAGTTCGGGGCAGAATTCGATAAGGCCATGACCGAGTCATTGGCGATCATGTCCGGGGTCACGCCCAAAATCCGAAAGGACATGGAAGAAGTCGCGAGAACGATATCCGAGACGTCGAAGTACTCCGCTAAACAAGCCGCAGAAGGATTTTATCACTTGGCATCGGCCGGGTACACCGCAGCGGAGTCGATGAAGTTGTTGCCGGTTACGACCAAGTTTGCACAGGCCGGGGTCATGGACCTGGCCAAAGCAACAGAGTACTTAGCCGGCGCGCAACAGTCCTTGGGTATGCGGATGGAAGACCCCATCGAGAACGCCAAGGAAATGGCTCGTATTGCGGATGTGTTGACCGAAGCGAATAACCGTGCGCTAGGCACCATTGAAGACTTCGCCCAGGCCATTAATAATAAGGCCGGTGCGCAGCTACGCATTTATAACAAGACCGTGGAGGAGGGGGTTGCGGCATTGATGGCGTTGGCGTCCCAGAACGTCAAGGGACGTTTAGCCGGTCAGCAGTTATACATGGTCCTACGCGATTTGGCTCGGTTCTCGTTAGCGAATACGGAGGCGTGGAAAAAGTACAATGTCTCGGTCTATGACGCGTCGGGAAACATGCGGAACATGTCCAGTATCATCGTCGATCTTGATAAGGCCATGTCAGGCATGTCGGTGCTCAAGATCACGAACATGTTTAAGGAGATGGGATTCACTGACCGAACCCGTGCAGCGATCCAGTACTTCCGGGGCATGGGCGAGGAGATGAAGGGATACGAGAATGCGCTGCTCAGCGCAGGGGGCGCGACAGACCGCGTTGCCCGGAATCAGATGCAGGCATTCTCTAACCAGTTACAAGTGGTGTGGAATAAGATAAAGAATGTCGCCATTGAACTGTTCTCCTCCTTTGCCCCAACGATCCTGAACACGGTGATCCCCGCAGTAGAGCGGATGATTGAATGGTTCTCTGAATTTGCAAGGGGAATCAGTCAATGGTCCGAAACTACCAAAGTTTTTGTCCTCGCCTTCCTAGCCTTAGCTGCGGCCATGAGCCCAGTGATTGTGATCCTGGGATCGGGTATTTTATTTAGCAGTGCGATTCTCGGGGGGTTTACGGCTGTTGGTGAGGGGGTCCGTGCCATAACCCGCGCCGTGGTCATTGGTGCCCAAGCGTGGCGTGATTATGCGCTGGCCCAGGGGGCCGTCAGTTTATCCCAGTCTTTGGGGTGGGCCTCGACCGCATTTGGCGCGGCAGGGGCGAAGGCCACGGGCCCAGCAACCCGTAGATTAGGCCCAGGAGCAGGGTCGATGGTCAGTGCCGGGTTGCTTGCATATCAGGCGCGGGAATTGGCGGGTAGGCGTGCGTCAGTTATTACGGCGGCTGCAGCTCAAGCTTCGCGACTGTCCTCGTTGCCTGGGATGACGCCAGCCATGGCGGAAGTGGGTGGTCAGGGATTGATGCTTGCCGCGGCTCAACAGGCCGCGATTATGACAGCCATGTCCACGAAAAGTAAATTGTGGATGGCAGAAATGAGCAGGTTGAGGGCTTTAGGAGCCACAAATACCGGTCTCATGGCTACTGAAGCAGTAAAGTCAGAAGGAATTCTGAGCGGAATTGTGACACGGATTATGTCCGTGTTTACAAAATTAGGAGTCACGTTAACGGCTCTGAAACTTGGGGGATGGGTAACAGCGGCGTTGGCGACTCTCAGGTATTTCGCGGATAGCTGGGAACAAGTGTTTAATGTCATTGTTACCGCGACCATGGGATCGGTCGCGGTTCTGTTCCAGTCATTCAAGAAACTGTGGTCCGCCATTCTTCCGGAATTTCCAGACCTTCAGAAATTTATTGGGGAGTCTGTCGGGTCATGGGATGATTGGAAGCAAGCGATACTCGACTGGGGATCGGCGTCCTGGTACGCTATCCATAGTGTAGTTACAGAGATAGAGAATCTGGGGTTTGCTATCGGCGCGTTGGACAAAACGAATAAAATCCCTTTGAAGACCCTGGTTCAAGAGGGAAAGAGACAGGGGATGTCTATTCCCCAAGCTCTGAGTCTGTTCACGTACGCGTACGGCGCACGGGATGAGGATGTAGCGGATTCGTGGATTGCCGCTCGTAAAGCACACGAGAGACAAGTAAAAGATCTACGGGGGTCGGGTAACCAGCCCCTTTCAGGGCTTTCGGGCACGGCATCCCAGTTCACTACGCCAGCCAAAGCGCCCGACTTCCAAAAAGAATACGACAGGGCTATGTACCAGTTGAGGGACGCCACCCCGAAGGAACGGCAAGCGGCGTTCGATGCCCTCGTCAAGAAGTATCAAGACCAGATGCGGGAAGGCGCATACCCTGAGGGATCACCGAAACCTTCCAAGCCAGAGCGCATTGACCGTAACCTACAGTCCCAGCAACGGTATTACGACACGGCCAGGGGCGATGATCAAGACTTGGAGAACATGGCTAAGGGGTTCGTGGCCGCAGCGTTAGGGTTCTTTATTGATTCCCCTGACGCGACATCCATCCCCCTTGCATGGGCCGAGCGTATGTGGGCGGACTATAAGAAATACAAGGACACACTTGCACCCGAGGAAATAACCGGCACGGTCAAAGTTCTGGACGAGTTGACTCGGTCGTTGTGGGAACAAGAAGCAATCTTGCGGCAGATGGCCGAGTGGGATAAGAAGGGGTACTGGAAATCCTGGTCCGAGGAACTTCCCGGTGTCGATAAGAAGGTACGGGCGTTAGTCGCGTCGTTTGAGGAACTGGGGCTGAACACCCCAGAACAGGTAGGATTCCTCCCCATTGAATTCTTTAAGGATAACGAGGAAGCAATATCGGAACTGGCCGCAACATGGGGTACTTTCCCTGAGTCCATCAGAGAAGCGAATCCGGTCATTGATGCGTTAATAGCTCGATTCGGTGGGTTGATTAAGGCCGGTCAATTGGGGACTGATAAGACGAAAGCGTACTTCGACACACTTCATGCGGGACTTGTCCAGATGGGGGAGGATGCGGCAGCTAAACTGTCCGATGCCGAATCTACGCTAGATGTATTTTTAGAGGGTCAGTTCAGTTCTAGACAGATGAAGAACTTGAAGCAGACCTGGGATAAGGCGTTAGAGGACATCCACAAAACTTACCTGAAAAAAATGGCCGAGATCGCGGCCATTCCCATCGGTCCCGACCAGGCGACACAACAACTAGCGGAAGTAAAACTTCTTGACTCTTGGCGCGATACCATGGAGGAAGTAGTCAAGATAACTCGTAAGACGTTTAAGGGGAATTGGGCCGAAGCTGCAGGTTTCTCTAAGTCCCAGCAAAAAGGAATTGCTGGTATGACGGATGCGGACTTCGAACGGCTTAAGAAAACCATAGACGCATGGGGTAAGCTTTACGAGGCAGTTGGTAAGGTCGGTACCGTACTAAGTAAGTTCGGAACCTTGTTAGGGATGATAGGGTTTGAGGGATTTGGCGCTTCCATCCTTGCAGCCGCTGCATCTTTCGACACCATGCGGACAGCGGCTGACACGTTCGTCAAGGCATTCCCAAAGGGTGGTCCTGCGGATTACCTGACCGGGATAGCGGCTGCCATTGATATGACCATGGCCTTTGTAGCGGCCATGCAACTTGCAACACGCGAACAACGCACACTGGCTGGAGCTTCATCAGGGGCCATGGCGGGGGCGTCTATCGGGGCTATGACAGGGGCCAAGGGAGGGGGGGTCTGGGGCGCAGTCATTGGTGCAATCGTTGGGTCGGTTGTCGCCGCCGTGCAGGGGGATCCTGCGTGGAAACGGATTTCAGACGCTATTAGAACACAGTTTGGTACATCCATCAGTGAAGGTGTCGCGCAGGCAATCGCTGAGAGTAGGACTAAACTCGCGATGACGATACGAGAAGCGGACATCTTCAATTTAGACTTGATCATTGAGGAAGCTGGGGGGGTCACGGCCACAACCATAGGTAAATGGTCGCAAAAACTATCCGAGGCCTTTACCGTTTATGTGGAAGGACTGAAGAAATTCCAGGACGCATCGGCAGCACAGGCCCTTCGTCGGGGAACTTCTCCTACCACGGGAAGTGCAGAGAGTCTCCTTGAGATGGGGCGTGCGGCAGATACCCTGTTGGACACGTTTGACCGTGTATTCCCCTTGATTGCGGACGCGGTAGTGAAAAGCGGCAAGATTGCCGGTGCCGAATTTTTCACCCTTATAAAATTGATGAGGACCACAGGACTTGAATCACAGGCTTTGTCTGACTTTATATCTGGTCAACTGACACGAGCCATGACCGCATGGAGTAAGGTAGCAGCCCCGCTGGCCGCATGGTCTACATCATTTGCTACAGCGCGGCAAGACCTCATCGACTTCAATAAAGAGATGGAAGGGTCCGGGAAGTTCGACCCCAAAACGGGCAAATACCTAGACCTGGGGGTTGAAGATCAGAAACGTCTGGATGAGATTCAGAAGAACCTGAAAAAGATAGAGGAAGGTGGGAAGGGAGCGACAGTAGAAGTAGAGCGGCTAGGACGTATCCTGATGTCGGCGTTCAACGGGGCGGTCGCATCCGGTCTGTCATGGATGGAGGCCATGGACCTGATGGGTCCGCAGTTGGATACGCTGATTCAGCTGTATAAGGACTTGGGGATCACCTCTAACAATGCCGCATTGAATGCTCTGATGCACTATCAGAATCTAGCGACGCAAAATGCGGCACTGGTAGAGGGGGTACGTTCGCTGAATGAACTGACGTTGGCGCTGTCGAATCTGGGCGCGCTAGATGCTGAAACATTGGCTGACCTGGAGGCGCAGGGCCTTCAGATGTATGCGCAGATGATCACCGCCGGATTTACCGAGCGTGAAACCCTGATGGCCATGGAACCCTGGTTGAAGACCATATGGGACGCGCACAAGAAACTGGGCATTCCCATTGATGAAAACACCCAGAAACTCATTGACCAGGCGCGAGAAATGGGG
>Ga0315278_10001721_pt1 | contig 19342 bp, 20 predicted proteins | sample YL17G06_0_MG_FD_203880 | JGI IMG/M metagenome (GOLD analysis project Ga0315278, IMG submission 203880) | Sediment microbial communities from Yellowstone Lake, YNP, Wyoming, USA - YL17G06_0 | ecosystem: Environmental > Aquatic > Freshwater > Lake > Sediment | place: USA: Wyoming | collected... | reverse complement strand
ACGCCGAGCGTCAGGTGATCCTCGAGGAGATCAACATGCACGAGGACTCGCCCGAAGACGTCGTGCACGATGTCTTCACCGAGGCGCTGTGGCCGAACCATCCGCTCGGCCGCCCGATCCTGGGCACAGCCCAGACGATCGCCGACGCCACGCCCGCCCGGGTGAAGCGCTTCTACAAGCAGCACTACGTGCCGGGACATTTCGTGGTGGCGGCGGCCGGGAACGTCCGGCACGACCACCTCGTCCGCATGCTGGAGGACCGCATGGACACCGGGCGCGAGCTCGGCTCGGGCGACGCGTCCCCCTGGAACGTCCGCAGCGCCGGGACGCCCCCGCGCGCCTCGGGCGCCGACCTGATCAAGCGGCGGAAGACCGAGCAGGCGCACATCTGCCTGGGCACCGACGGGCTCGCGCGCACCGACCCCGACCGGTTCGCCTTCACGATCGTGAACACCGCGCTGGGCGGCGGGATGTCGTCGCGCCTGTTCCAGGAGATCCGGGAGAAGCGCGGCCTCGCATACTCGGTGTACAGCTACCACGCGCAGTACACCGAGGCGGGGCTGTTCTCTGCGTATGCCGGCACCACACCGAGCCGCGCCCAAGAGGTCGTGGGGCTGCTCCGTCGCGAGCTCGAAGCGATCCGCGACGGCGGCCTCACCGACGTGGAGTTCGAGCGAGCGAAGGGCCACGTGAAGGGCTCGATGGTGCTCTCGCTCGAGGACCCCGGAGGCCGCATGAGCCGGCTCGGGAAGTCCGAGATCTCCCACGGCGAGATCCTGAGCGTCGACCAGACCCTGCGGCGCGTGCAGCGGGTGACCCTCGAGGATGCGCGCCGCGTGGCCCAGCGGGTACTGTCGCAGCCGATGACGCTCACCGTGTTGGGGCCCTTCGGGACGACCGCCTTCCGCGAGGTCATGGCGTGATCCGCGTCGGGGTCGTCGGCGCCACCGGCCGCATGGGCCGGGAGGTCTGCCGGGCCATCTCGGCCGACCCCGATCTGGCCCTCGTGGCCGCCGTATCACGCACGGCTCCGGGGCGCACCCTCGCCGAGGTCGCCGAACTCGACGGCGACGCCGGGGCCGTCGTGCTCGCGGATCGACTCGACGCATTGACCGACGCCGGCGCCGAGGTGCTGGTGGACTTCACCGCCCCGGGGTTCGCCGCCGAGCACATCGCGTGGGGGATCGCGCACGGGATCCACGTGGTGGTCGGCACCACAGGGTTCGAGATCGACGACGCGTGGCGCGACGCGCCCGTGGGCGTCTTGATCTCCCCCAACTTCGCGATCGGCGCGGTGCTCCTGATGCGCTTCGCCGAGCAGGCCGCACGCCATCTGCCGTCGGCCGAGGTGATCGAGCTCCACCACGACAAGAAGGTTGACGCCCCCAGCGGCACCGCGTTGCTTACCGCACGGAAGATCGCGGCCGCACGCGGAGAGGCACCCCAGGCCCCGGCGGACGAGGAGGCCCATCCGGGCGCGCGCGGGGCCGAGGTTGACGGCGTCCGAGTCCATTCGGTGCGCCTGCCGGGCCTCGTCGCGCACGAGGAAGTGATCTTCGGCGGGCAGGGGCAGACGCTCACGCTCCGCCACGACTCCACCGACCGCACGTCGTTCATGCCGGGCGTGCTGCTCGCGATCAAGGCCGTGGGCGAGCGCCGCGGCCTCACCGTCGGACTCGAGGCACTCCTATGACGATGACCCTGGCCGCGGTCGTCGCTCATCCCGACGACGACACGTTCGGCTGTGCGGGCACGGTCGCACTCCACGCCGAGGATCCAGGCTTCCGGTTCGTGCTGATCCACGTGACGAGCGGCGAGGCGGGCTCCATCGCCGACCCTGCCCTCGCGACCCGCGAGACGCTCGGCATGGTGCGCGAGGAAGAGGACCGGCGCTCCTGGGTCGCGCTGGGACGCACACCCGACCGGCACGAGTTCTTCCGCCACCCCGACCACCGGGTCGAGGACGAGCCCTTCGACGACCTCGTGGAGCGCATCGCGATGGTGCTCCAGGCCGAACGCCCCGACGTCGTGATCACGTTCGGGCCCGACGGGATCACCGGGCACCCCGACCACATCGCCACCGGCAAGGCCGCGACCGAGGCCTTCCACCGTGTCCGCGAACGGAGCCCAGGCGAGGGGCTCCGGCGGCTCCTGCACCAGGCGATCCCGCAGTCGATGCTCGACGAGTGGAACCGCCGGCTCGTTGCCTCCGGCAGGGACCCGATGGACCCCACGCAGCTCTACCAACCGCGCGGTGTGCCCGACGAGGCGGTCGGCGTGTTGGTCGACTGCACGTCCGTCGTCGATCGTAAGCTCGCGGCGCTCCAGGAGCACCTCACCCAGGCCGGCGACATGGAGGACATGAAGGAGGAGGAACGCCGCATGGCGCTCGCCTCCGAGAGCCATGTGATCGCCTGGCCCGAGCGCGCGACGGGCACCGCGGCGCTCACCGACGTGTTCGGAGGGCTCTGACCTAGGCCGTCGCCGTCCCGTGCCGGAGCTCGGTGACCGAGACGGCGCCGTCATCGCCCCGTATCACGAGGATCCCTTCCAGCTCGGCCATCGGCTCGACCTCGATCCCCGTCAGCCCGAACGTGGCCCGCTCGACCAGCGGGGTGTGGCTGATCGCGAGTCCTCGCCCGCCATCGGGGATCTGGTCGAGGAGGGCGTGCACGCCGGCGGCCATCCCCTCGGGACTCCCGCCGCTCGTGCCCTGCCCGCCGAGGCCCGGCACCACCCCGTGGCTCGGGAGCTGCTGGCCCGCGCCCCGCAGGAACCAGGCCGCCGTCTCGGCCGCGCGCTGGGCGGGGGAGACGAACACCGCGTCGTAGACGAGGCCCTCGTTCCCGGCTTCCCGGCCCGCGTCTTCTGCCGCGGCACGCCCCTCGTCTGACAGCCGGTCGGCCGTCGGATCGCGCCGGGCGTGCCGCCGCAGCTCGAGCTCGGTCACGAAGGTTCCCTCCGGGTCGGTTCGCGTATCATGCCCCAACCGTGCGCATCCGACCCCGTTCCGTCGCGTCCCTGTTCGTCCTGATCGCCCTGTCGCCCGCCGCCTGCACGAGCGGTGACGAGCCCTCGCCGACCCCGACGACCGCCTCTTCGGAGCCCGGATCGGGCGTCGTCACGAACTCGGTGGACGTCACGTACGTGCCGGGCGAATTCGAGTACCGGTTCAACAACATCACGGCGACGTTCTCGCTGGACGGCTCAACCGGCACCCTCTCGGTGAAGAATGCCTCGGGCGCGGAGCTGGGCGATCCGGCGATGTTCGTGCTCGGCATCGACGACAAGAAGTACGAGGGAACCGTGGCGTCGCCGCTCACGATCCCCGACGGGAGCGAGGCCGAGTTCGAGGTCACGTTCCCCGACAAGGTGACTTCTGAGTCGATCGGCTTGCTGATCCTGATCTTCGGCGGCAGCAACTACGGTGCCATGGCGCCGGTGCCCGCCCGCTAGCTGCGGCGGGCGTGCTGCGTTGCGCGGCGGTTGCGCTTCCCGTACGCCCTGCCCCCTCAGGCCAACCGGGAGGGGTCTTGTGGCTCCCTACTCCGAGGCGCCCCATGTACGAGACGTGATCCCTGCACCGACGCGATCCCGAACACGTACCCGCTGAGCCCGCTCGACCACAAGGCTCCGTCGCCGAACATCACGAACCTCGATGCCTACGCGAACGCCGCCAGCGGCGCACCGGCGGGACCGTGACGTTCTCGTTCAGCGGCTTGGCGGACCTCTGCCTCGTGGGCGGGCCGGTGACGACGGGTCGGACCGCCGATGCCACGTCGCCGCGCGAACGGGTCACGTGTTTCACGGGGCTCGTGCTGAACCCCCACACGCTCGTCCTCACCGTCACGTCGGCCGAGAGCTACGTGATCGACGGGTACTACGTGGCGCCGTCGCGCGTCAGACGTCGGTGCGGCTGGCGGGCTCGCTCTCGCCCGCCTGCCACCGGGCGAGCACGAAGAGCAGGTCGCTGAGGCGGTTCAGGTAGCGGCGTACCTCGGGGTTCACCTCGCGCTCTGCATGCTCCATCGCGACCACCGCCCGCTCCGCCCGGCGAACGATCCCGCGGGCGATGTCGATCGCCGCGCTGGCCGGGTTCGCGCCGGGCACGATGAAGACCTCGGGGAGCGGCCGGAGCTCGACGAGGTCGTCGATCCGGCGCTCGAGCCGCTTCGTCATCAGCTCGGTGACCAGGGAGATCTCGGGGGTGAGCTTCTTGCGCTCCTTGGGGTTCGTCGCGAGGTCGGCGCCCACCACGAACAGCTCCCGCTGCAGGGTGAGCAGGTCGGCCGCCATCGTTTCGTCCTCGGTCAGGGCGCGCCCGAGACCGAGGGCGGCCACCGCTTCGTCGGTGGTGCCGTAGGCGTCGGTGGCCAGGTCGTCCTTCGGCACGCGGCCGCCGTAGAGCAGGCCGGTGGTGCCGTCGTCGCCGGTCGTGGTGTAGATGCGGGGCATGGGCGGCTAGCATAGGGCGGAACGCGGCCGCCGACCCCGGGCGGCGCGGAAGGGGGTAGCTCCATGGCCGGCAGGTTCGGATCCGTCGTCACCGCGATGGTCACGCCGTTCCGCGACGACCACGCCGTCGATCTCGAGGGCGCTCGCTCGCTGGCCTCGTGGTTGATCGACCACGGCTCGGACGCGGTCGTCGTGGCCGGCTCCACCGGCGAATCGCCGACCCTCACCTACAAGGAGAAGGCCGAGCTCTTCCGGGCGGTGGGCGATGCGATCCGCGGCCGCGGCAAGCTGATCTGCGGCGTGGGTACATACTCGACCGCCGAGACCCTCGAGCTCACGCAGGCCGCCGAGGACGCCGACGCCGACGGGCTTCTGGTCGTCACCCCGTACTACAACAAGCCGCCGCAGCGTGGGCTCGTCGCGCACTTCGAGCGAGTGGCCGACGCCACCGAGCTGCCGATCATCGCCTACAACATCCCCGGGCGTACCGCGACGCGCCTCGAGCATGCGACCCTGCTGCAGCTCTCCGAGAAGCCCAACATCGTCGCGGTGAAGGACTCCACCGGGGACTTCCAGGGGATCTCCCGGCTGATCGCCGAGGCGCCCGACGGATTCGAGGTCTACTCGGGCGACGACTGGGCGACCTTCGGGTACGTCTGCCTGGGGGCGGTCGGCGTGATCAGCGTCGCGGCCCACCTCGTGGGCCCGCAGATCCGTCAGATGATCGACCTGATCGAGACCGGCGACGTGCCCGCGGGTCGCAAGCTCCACGAGGCGCTGAGCCCGTTGTTCAACGCCCTGTTCGTCACCTCGAACCCGATCCCGCTGAAGGCCGCCCTCGAGATGGTCGGCCGCCCGGCCGGGCTCCCGCGCCTCCCGCTGGTGCCGGCCAACGCCGAGGAACGCGAGCGGGTCCGCAAGGCCCTGGAGGATGCCGGTCTCCTCTGACGCGGCCGGCGCCGCTCCCGTCAAGGTCGTCTTCCTCGGAGGTGTGGGCGAGGTCGGGCGCAACATGGCCTGCATCGAGCTCGACGACCGGATCCTGATCGTCGACGTCGGGCTCTCGTTCCCCTCGGGCGACATGCCGGGCATCGACCTCGTGCTGCCCGACTTCGACTACATCCGGCGCAACGCCGACCGGGTCGAGGCCGTCGTGCTCACGCACGGCCACGAGGACCACATCGGCGCCCTCACGTACCTGCTCCGTGAGATCTCGGGCGTGCCCGTGTACGGCACGCCGTTCACGCTCGAGCTCCTGAAGGGCAAGCTCGAGGAGCACCAGGTCGCCGACCGCTGCGAGCTGCACACCGCGGTCCCGGGGGAGGGTGCCACGGTCGGGCCCTTCACGATGCGGTTCCTGCGCGTGACGCACTCGATCCCCGACGGCATGGCCGTGGTGGTCGACACGCCGTACGGCGCGATCCTGCACACGGGCGACTTCAAGATCGACCAGACCCCGCTCGACGGCCGGCCCACCGACCTGCACGGCCTCGCCGAGGAGGCGAGCGGGCGCGGGGTGCACCTCCTGCTCAGCGACTCGACGAACGCCGAGGAGGCCGGCTATACGACGAGCGAGCGGAGCGTCGGCCCCGTGATCGCCGACATCGTCGCGAACGCCCCCGAGATCGTGGTGGCGGCCTGCTTCTCCAGCCACATCCACCGGGTGCAGCAGATCGTGAACGCCGCCCGCGCGAGCGAGCGGGTCGTGGCGTTCCTCGGCCGCTCGATGTTGAACTCCGTGGCCGCGGCCCGTCGCCTCGGGTATCTGCAGATCGACGACCGGGACGTGATCGACATCTCCGAGGTGGCCGACATCGACCCAGGCCGCGTCGTCGTGATCTGCACGGGCAGCCAGGGCGAGCCGTTCTCGGCGCTCTCGCTGATGGCTCAGCGCCAGCACAAGTGGGTGAAGCTCCAGGAGGGCGACACCGTCGTGCTCTCGTCGTCGCTGATCCCGGGGAACGAGCCGGCGATCCACCGGGTGGTCGACGCGCTCTACCGCACCGGGGCCGACGTGTTCCACATGCCGGCCGACGCCGTGCACGCGAGCGGCCACGCGGCCGCGGAGGAGCTCCGGCTGATGCTCTCGCTCGTGAAGCCGCGGTGGTTCATCCCGATCCACGGCGAGCGGCGGCACCTCCAGCACCACGCGCGGCTGGCCGAAGAGGTCGGCATCGCGCACGACCACGTGATCATCTGCGAGGACGGCGACGTCGTGGAGGTCGGGGAGCGGGTCGAGAAGGTCGACCGGGTCCAGGCCGGCATGACGTTCGTCGACGGCCTCGGGATCGGCGACGTCGGCACCGAGGTGCTCCGCGACCGACGCAAGCTCTCGGGCGACGGCGTGGTCGTAGTGGTCGTGACGGTCGACTCCCAGACCGGCGAGCTGGTGAGCGGACCCGACATCGTGAACCGCGGCTTCGTGCACGAGGAGACCTCGGGCGACATCCTCGAGGAGGCCCGCGTGCGCGTCGTGGCCTCGATCGAGGACAGCTCTCAGGCCGACGTGATCGACCCCTCGGCGCTCCAGCAGAACATCCGGCGCGTGCTCGGCCGCTACTTCAACGAGGTGACGCAGCGCAAGCCGGTGATCCTGCCGGTGATCATGGAGGTCTGATCTCTCGAGCGACGGCGTGGTTCGCGCGGGCCCTCGCCACGCGGCCCCCCTGTCTCCCATGAGTTGTCCTTTCGAGTGACGCGCGTCACAGAACCGTGGAGCGGTCTCGCGTAGCCTCGAACGCGTGAACGAGGTTGAAGCCGACGTGACGCGTGAGGAGACCGAGCTCCTGGCCCGGGCCGACGCGCTGCATGTCGCCGCTGGCCGGGTGCAGCGCGAACTCCTTGCCGTGCTCGCTGAGATCGATCGCAGCGGCGCCTGGGAAGGGGATGGCGCCCGCGACGTGGCCCACTGGGTGTCGATGCGCTATGGCATCTCTGCATGGAAGGCCGCGCGCTGGGTCTCCACGGGGCACGTGCTCGAGTCGATGCTGCGCCTTTCGGAGGCGTTGGCCTCGGGTCATCTCCATGTCGACAAGGTCGTGGAGGTCGCACGGTTCGCCACGCCGGAGACCGAATCCGGGCTGATCCGCTGGGCGGTTCGCGTCTCGAGCGGGGCGATCCGGCGCAAGGCCGATCTGGAGCGGAAGCGAGAGCGCGCAGAGACCGTCGATGCCGAACGCACCCGCTCGGTCCGCTGGTGGTACGAGGACGACGGAACCCGGTTCGGATCGGCGGCCGAGCTGCCTGCCGATCAGGGCGCGCTGGTCGCGAAGGCGCTGTCCCGCCTTGCCGACTCGGTACCGCCGATGCCCGGTGGGGAGGGACCCGGTGGCGTCGATGCCCGCAGAGCCGACGCGCTGGTGACGCTGTGTTCGGGGAGGATCGCGAGCGATCCGGATCCGGACCGGGCCACGGTGGTCGTGCATGCGTCGCTCGAGACCCTCGCGGGCGCCGAGCGTAACGCCGAGGTCGAGGACGGCCCGGTGATCGGGCCCGAGACGGCACGCCGGCTCGCATGCGACGGGCGTATCCAGATCGTGGCCGAGGACCGAGAGGGTCACGCCTTGCGTCTTGGCCGGATCACGCGAGTGCCGTCTGCGCCCATGCTTCGCCAGCTTCGTCACCGGGACCGCGAGTGCCGGTTCCCCGGGTGCGGGAAGCGGCGCTTCACGAACGCCCACCACGTCCGCTGGTGGAGCCGTGGCGGCCGCACCGACCTGGACAATCTCGTCTTGCTCTGCTCGTTCCACCACCGGCTCGTGCACGAAGGCGGCTGGGCCCTTGCGGCCGACCCGGCCGGCCCCGTCGACTGGTTCCGACCGGGCGGCGAGAAGTACCGGGCGGGACCGGCGCCTCCGGCCCAACTGCCGCTCGTGGTGTGAGGCGCTCAGCCCAGCATTCGCTGGATGTCGTTGATGAACCGCAACGTGGCATCGATCGTCCCCTCGCCGTCCGCCTCCGGCTCGGCGCGCGGTTGGGCTCGCCACTCGAGCGCCCCGCCGATCAACTCGGCGTGCTCCAGCATCACCTCGCGGCCCCAGCTCCCCGCCTCGCGTTTCGAGACGAGATCTCCGGTTCGAACGGTGCGCAGCCCGCGGCACATCGAGAGGATCGCGTAGGACTGGGATCGGCGCCCCGCCTGACCTCCGGTCCATCGCCACTCGAGCAAGTGCCGCCGGACCGCCCCGACGTACTCGTTCTTCGTGATGGGCGGCACGAGCGCCGCGGGCGGCGGGCCCCACAGCGTCTCGCCGAGGGTGCGGAGCGGGTACCAGTCGAGCACCCACGAAGGGTCGAGCTCGATCGCGTGGAAGGGCTCGCCGGGCGAGATCCGCGCCGCGGGTGACCTCGCCGTGCGGAAGGAACGGAGGGCACCGGATGATGTGTACACGCACTCCACACGGTCGCTCCACTCCGGGAGGCATTTCACGATGTCCCGGTGGAGGTGCGCGAACGCCGTCAGGTCGGCCGTCGTCGGATCGTCCGAGAGGATCGCCACGGTGTCGATGTCGCTGATCCCGGGCTCGAAGTCTCCGGTGACCACCGAGCCGAAGAGGCAGCAGCCGATCAGCGCGGGGCCGAGAGCCCGTATCTGCTCGTCGACCAGCCGCGCCAGCACCGTCGTCACGCTCGGGTCTCGGTCGCTCACGGCATCCATTCAAACCGCTCGAGTCCTGGGTTGCTTGCCTCCTCCCCAGAACCCGTCAGACTTACGGGCCTATGGCGACGAAAACTTCCCCGTCGCGGCGTTCATCGTCGCGCGCTTCATCCCGCTCCTCGTCCAGGCGGAAGCCCGCACCCAGGCGGAAGTCCGCGTCCAAGAAGTCCGCGTCCAAGAAGCCGGAGCGCACGCCGACGCGGCAGATCCTCTCGCCGCACGCGCGCGACGCGGCCGGCATCGGCCTGGTCGTGCTCGCGCTGCTCGCGGTCCTCGGCGTGTGGCTCGAGGCCGCCGGGCCGGTGGGCCAGGGCCTCTCGTGGCTGCTCCACGGGGTGTTCGGCGTCGCCGCGATGCTGTTCCCGATCGTCGGCGTCTACTGGGCGATCGTGCTGCTCCGCGACGTCGCGCCCGAGGATCGGGTCCGCATGTTCATCGGGTTCGTCGTGCTCACGGTCGGGGCGCTCGGGATCCTCTCGCTCGCGCGCGGCAACCCCAGCCCGTTCGCGGGCTACGACGCCACGAAGAAGATGAACGGGCTCTCGGAGGCCGGTGGCCTCGTCGGGGCGCTCGCCGCGTACCCGCTGTCGCAGGTGATCTCCGAGGTCGGCGCCGGCATCGTGTGTGCCGGGTTCGCCGTCCTCGGCCTGTTGATCTTCACCGGGACGCCTGTGTCGGCGCTCCGCGGCACGCTGCACCACCTGCGCGTCCCGCTCGACGAGCCGCAGACCGCCCAGGTGCTCGTCCCGGACGCGAAGCTCGAGAAGAAGCAGAAGCCCAAGAAGCGGTCCAAGGTCAAGGAGGCCCTCGGGCTGGGCGAGGAGGCCCCGACCGAGCCGGTCGTCGTGCTGCCCGACGCCGACCCGATCGATCCGATCACCGACGAGGCGCCCGCCACGCGAACGAAGGCGTCGAAGCCCCAGATGGTGACGACCTCGCAGGGCCCGTATCAGCTCCCACCGCTCGACCTGTTGCGCACCGCCCCGCCCTCCACGGCCGACGGCACGCACGAGACCGAAGTGATGCAGGCGCTGGGCCACACGCTCCTCACCTTCGGGGTCGACGCCAAGGTCGTGGCCGCACACCGAGGTCCCACCGTGACGATGTACGAGGTCGAGGTCGCGAGCGGCACGAAGGTCAACAAGGTCCTGAACCTGTCGAGCGACATCGCCTACGCCCTCGCGACGCCCGACGTCCGGATCCAGGCACCGATCCCCGGCCGGTCGGCGATCGGGATCGAGGTACCGAACAAGCACCGCGACTTCGTGATGCTGGGCGACATCTTGCGCTCCGACAACGCCCGCACCGAGACCCACCCGCTCACGGTGGCCCTGGGCAAGGACATCCACGGCCGCTCGCAGATGGTGAACCTCGCCAAGATGCCGCACGTGCTGATCGCCGGCGCGACCGGCGCGGGCAAGTCGAGCCTCGTGAACTGCTTCGTCACCTCGCTCCTGATGCGCACGACCCCCGACGACGTCCGGCTCGTGCTGGTCGACCCAAAGCGCGTGGAGCTGAGCCACTTCGCCGAGGTGCCGCACCTGTTGAGTCCGGTGATCGTGCATCCGAAGCGAGCCGCCGAGGCGCTCCAGTGGATCTGCCGCGAGATGGAGATGCGCTACGAGATGCTCGCCACCGTGGGCGTCCGCGACATCGACGGGTACGAGGAGGGCCTCAAGGCCGGCACGCTCCGGCTCCCCGTCGGCCACGAGCACAAGTACGAGCACATGCCGTTCATCGTGGTCGTGATCGACGAGCTCGCCGACCTGATGATGGTGGCCCCGCGCGAGGTGGAGGACGCGATCTGCAGGATCGCCCAGATGGCGCGAGCCGTGGGGATCCATCTGGTGGTCGCGACCCAGCGTCCGAGCGTCGACGTGGTCACGGGCCTGATCAAGGCGAATATCCCGAGCCGGATCGCGCTCATGACCTCGAGCCAGGCCGACAGCCGCGTCGTCCTGGACATGAACGGCGCAGAGAAGCTCGTCGGGCACGGCGACATGCTCTACGCCCCCGCGAACGCCTCGAAGCCCACTCGCCTGCAGGGCGCCTGGGTGACCGAGGCCGAGATCCACGGGATCACCGACTTCATCCGGACACAGCGCGAGGTCGTGTACGAGCAGACGGTGCAGGGGCTGGGCCGGCCGCCCACCGAGGCCGAGCTCTCGGGCGGGATCGGGGGCGGCATGAGCGGCGACGACGACGACCTGCTCGCGCAGGCGGCCGAGCTCGTGATCCGCTCGCAGCTCGGATCGACCTCGATGCTTCAGCGCAAGCTGAAGGTCGGGTTCGCCCGCGCGGGCCGGCTGATGGACCTCCTCGAGGACCAGGGGGTCGTCGGCCCGGGCCAGGGCTCGAAGGCGCGTGACGTGCTGATGACCTTGGACGAATGGGAGGAACGCCGCAGCGCGTAGCCGTCACGGGACCGCGCGCCCGCGGCGTGGAGGGATGATGCCACGACGATCCGCCCTCCTCGTGCTCGTCACGGCGCTCGCGGGATGTGCCGACCCGGCGCCGGCCGGGGACGCGCCCTCGTCCGCGGTCCCGTCGGACGCGCCGGCCCTCGCCGTGATCGAGTGCGGGGCGGACGGGTCAACCACGATCCGAACCCCGGAGGTCCTCGCCCAGCCCGATGGGGTCCATGTCCGGGTCGTGAGCCACCTCGACGAACCCGCGAGCATCAACGGCTGGGGGTTCGACGTCGACGCGGGCACCTCCCGGTGGACCCTCGAAAGTCGTCCCGGCGTGGTGCAGACCGCCTGCTGGCCCTTCAGCGACCACGGGAAGCCAGAGCCGGCGACCCAGCCGATCGAGGTCATGGACCCGGCGGGGCTGTTCGTCGACGGGGAGCTCGACTGCGAGGGCGGGATGACGATGGGGTGGACCGCCGACTACGCGAGCCCGCCGGACGAGGATGCGCCGCCGATCGCGCCCGAGGAAGCCCGATCGCAGCTGCGCGGCCTACGATCGTCCGACGAGGTTCGCTACGCCGGATACCCCGAGGATCCCGACCCGAGCGTGATCGTCGTGCGAGACGGTCGCGTGATCGCCGCGATCGGCTTCGCGCGACACGACGGCGCCTGGTCCGCGGGCGGCGGGCAGATCTGTGACGCGGAAGGGGTCCGGGTCGCCGGGCTCTAGCCGCCTACAGCGCCCCGACGCGGCGCGCGACCTGGAACAGGGTGTCGGCGTGCTGCTGGGGGTCGATCATGACCTTGCCGGCGAGCCCCACCTGGCGCTGCCAGTAGGTGTAGATCCGCTCGTGGTCCCAGCCGCGCTCCATCGCGCTCTTGTAGCTCCGCACGAGCTCGCTGCCGCTCCAGATCGCTTCGGGCCCGACCACGAAGCCGCCACGGTGTCCGTCGATCGAGAGCCAGTACCCACCCACGAGGCCCCACCGGCCGTCGTCGAGCTGGCCCGAGACGATCAGGAAGCGGACGGGCCCTTCCGCGAGGGTGCCGGGGGCGGTCACGGGCTCCGTGATCTGCGCCAGCGGTGAGACGTCGTTCCAGGTCGGGGGGGTCACGATGGGCTCCGTTCGGTCGCGGTCATCGGCCATGTCACGCAGCGTAGTCACCCATCCGGGGGCGGCGCAGCGGGCGAAGGGTTAGTTCTTCCGGTCCCCGGCCCTAGGCCGTAGGGTGCCCCCCGCGCGTGTCTTCGACCGTGATCGCCCACCGCTCGTGGTCACGCCAGCGGCCCCCCACCTTCAGGTAGCGGGGGGAGAACCCCTCGAGCCGGAATCCGGCGCCCTTCACGAGGGTGATCGAGGCGTCGTTCTCGGGCTGGATGTTCGCCTCGATCCGGTGAAGGCCGAGCGGGCCGAACGCGTGCCGGAGTACCAGGGACAGCCCCTCGCGCATGTACCCCTGGCCCGCGTATGGCTCGAACGCGTAGTAGCCGAGGTAGGCGTTGCGGAACGGCCCCCGGATGATCTGGCCCAGGTGGTAGGTCCCCACGATCGCGCCGTCCTCGTTGCGACAGACCAGCACCCGCTCGTCGGTGGGGGTGTGGGCCCGGCGCAGGAGCGCCGCGTACGCCGTGGCGTCGCGCGGCGCGTGGACCCACGAGCCGTGGAGCGCCCGGCTCTCCTTCGCGAGCTCGATGAATCGGTCGCGGTCGCGGGCAGTCGGGCGGCGCAGGTGGACGAGGTCGCCGCGGGGGAGCGGGGGGGTCTTCGTCACGAGGGGCCGTGCCCGGACAACGAGGCGGCGGCCTCCTGGCGCGCGATAGCCGCCTCGATCACTCGAACGGCGTTCGCGCGATCCTCGTACCCGTCGGTCGCGACCTTATGCCCCTCCAGGTCCTTGTACACCTGGAAGAAGTGCTCGATCTCGTTCAGCAGGGGCAGCGGGAGCCCGCCGAGGTCGCCGACGTGCGACCACATCGGGTCGCGGAGCGGGACGCAGAGGATCTTCTCGTCCTCGCCCTTCTCGTCCTGCATCCGGAACAGGCCCACGGGCCTCGCGCGGATGCGACACCCGGGGAACGTGGGCTCGCCCACGAAGACGAGGGCGTCGAGCGGGTCCCCGTCGCCGCCGAGCGTGCCGGCGATGTACCCGTAGTCGGCCGGATACTGCATCGACGTGAAGAGCATCCGGTCGAGGAAGATCTCGCCGGTCTCGTGGTCTTGCTCGTACTTGTTGCGCGACCCTTTGGGGATCTCGACCACGATCGTCAGCACCTCGGTCCCTGGCATGCGGTGGAGTGTAGCCGGTGCTGTCCGCGCTATCCTTGGGACAGACCCCATGGCCGGACCGCTGCAGGACGCCACGATCGGGGTCGGCCCGGCGCTCCGGAAGGCGCGGGAGCATCGGGGGCTCACGCTCGACGAGGCGGCCCGCGACACGAAGCTCCGGACCGATCTACTCTCGGCGCTCGAAGACGAAGACTTCGACGCTCTACTCGGCGACGTCTACGTCCGCGGCGCGCTCCGGACCTACGCCCAGTACCTCGGGCTGAACGCCGACAAGGTGGTGGCCGCATACGCGCGACACGTCGACGACCCCGAGCCGCCTCCTCCGCCGCAGAAGATGGGCCGGATCGAACAGGCGATGGCCGCCGCCCGGATCCGCGACAACCAGAAGTTCCTGCTGATCGCGGCCGCGTCGCTCCTCGGGATCTTGCTGGCCGTGGGGCTGCTCGCACGCGACAACGGGACCCCGCCGCCCGCCACGATCCCGACCACCGTCGCCTCAGTGGCCCCGCAGGACCGCGTGATCGAGGCGGTCTTGGTGGCGCAGCGCGACGGCTCGGCGACCGTGACGGTCGACGGCGTCCCCGAGACGTTCGCGATGGCCGAGGGCGAGACGCGCTCGTTCAGCGCGCTCGACGACCTCAAGATCGAGCTCGCCGACGGCGGATCGGCGCAGGTGATCTTGAACGGACGCGACCTGGGTGCGCCCGGTGAGCCCGGGCAGCCATGGACGAAGACGTTCACCTACGACACGGAGGCGAGCCCATCGCTGGGGACCTGAGCGCCGAGATCGTCGGGGTCGGGACCGAGCTCCTCCTCGGCCAGATCGCGAACACGAACGCGCAGTGGATGTCGCAGGAGCTGGCCGCGATCGGCGTCGACGTGCTCTACCACTCGGTCGTGGGCGACAACATGGCGCGGATCGTGGGATCCCTCCGCGCGGCCGCCGACCGCGTCGATGTGGTCCTGGTGACGGGCGGGCTCGGTCCCACGGGCGACGACATCACACGGGACGCGATCGCCGAGGTGCTGGGGGTGGAGATGGTGCGGCACCCCGAGCTCGAGACGATGATGCGGGGAAAGTTCGCCGGGTACGGTCGAGAGATGCCCGAGAGCAACCTGCGGCAGGCCGACGTGCCCGAGGGCGCCCGCTACATCGTGCCGGAGCGGGGGACCGCGCCCGGGCTCGTCGCGGCGCTCCCCGGTGGTGCGGTCCTCTATGCGATGGCCGGGGTGCCGGCCGAGATGCGCGAGGTCATGTCGCGGACGGTGCTCCCCGAGCTCGAGGGGCGCGCCGGCCCCGCGGTCCTGCGGTCGCAGGTGATCCGGTGCACGGGGATCGGGGAGTCGGCCCTGGCCGAGCGCCTCGACGACCTCTTCGTGGCGAGCCGGAACCCGAGCGTGGCCTACCTGGCCTCGAGCGGCGAGGTCAAGGTGCGCCTGACCGCGAAGGCCCCCACCGACGGAGAGGCCGACGCGCTGCTGCGGCCCCTCGCCGACGAGGTGATCGCGCGGGCCGGGGACTTAGTCTTCTCCACGACGGGCGAGTCACTCGAGGAGGCCGTCGGTCGGCTCCTCTCGAGATCGGGCCGCACGGTCGCGGCCGCGGAATCGCTCACGGGGGGCGGGATCGCCCGGCGTCTCTCGAGCGTTCCCGGTGCGTCGGCGTACTTCCTCGGCGCGGCGGTCACGTACCTGCCGGAGGCGAAGGAACGCGTCCTCGGGGTGGTGCCCGAGACGATCACGCGGGAAGGTGTCGTCAGCGAGACCTGCGCGCGGGAGATGGCGGCGGGCGCGCGGCGCCTCTTCGGGGCCGACGTGGCCGTGGCGGTGACCGGCGTCGCCGGGCCCGAGGGGCACGACGGCAAGGATCCGGGTGACGTGTGGATCGCCCTCGATGCCGGCGAGGCGACGCACGCGCGCTTCATGCGGATGGACGGCGCGCGCGACCAGATCGTCCGCTGGAGCGAGCAGGCTGCCCTCGACCTGGTCCGGCGCCACCTCGAGGGGAAGCCGCTCCCCGGGTCCGACCGACCGATCTGAGACGGAGGTGGCCCGGGCGCGCGCCGATCGACCGACCGAGCCGACGAGGGAGCGTGCGCTCCGACTCTTCGTCGCCGTCGACCCGCCCGAGACCGCCCGGGAGGCCGTCGACGTGGCGATCGCCCCGTGGCGGCGCGCGATCCCCGAGGCTCGCTGGGTCGGCCGCGAGGGTTGGCACGTCACACTGAAGTTCCTCGGGGCCACGCCGCCTGGGAAGGTCGAGCGCGTGACGGAGCTGCTCGCCGCCGCTGCGGCGGAGCTCACGCCGTTCGCGACACGGCTGGACGGCCTCGGGGCGTTCCCCGTCGACCGGCCGGCGCGGGTGCTCTGGGCCGGGATCGACGATCGCGCCGGCCGACTCGCGGGGCTCGCGCTCGCGATCGACGGGGTGTTGCTCAAGTTCTTCGAGTCGGAACGGCGTCCGCTGCACCCGCACCTGACCGTGGCGCGCCTCGACCCCGCCCGCCGGCTCCCCGAGGGCTTCGGCGCGACGACCGTCGAACCGGTCGCCTTCACCGTCGACCGGGTGTGCCTGTACCGCAGCCATACGGGGGGAGGCTCCACGAGGTACGAACTGCTCTCCACCGCCCCCCTGGGAACCGGGTAGCCGGGCTGCTTGTGTTCGAACACCTGTTCGGATAGCCTGCGCTGGTCATCGCTTCGAACGACAGGGGTGTAACTTATGTCAGACGAGAAGGCTATCGTGCGTCTCTCAACGGATGGTGCGCTCGCCCGGTCCTCCTCCGGGGTGGGCCATAGTCGGAAGGAGGACCTCGTGGACCGCGACAAGATGCTCGACGTCACGCTCCAGCAGATCGAGAAGCAGTTCGGCAAAGGTGCTGTGATGAAACTCGGACAGCACCCGATGAACGCCGGCATAGGCGTCATCTCCAGCGGGTCGATCGCGCTCGACATCGCGCTCGGGGTGGGCGGCATCCCACGCGGCCGCATCATCGAGGTCTACGGGCCCGAGGGCTCGGGAAAGACCACGGTCACGCTCCACATCATCGCCGAGGCGCAGGCGAGCGGCGGGATCGCGGCGTTCATCGACGCCGAGCACGCGCTCGACCCGACCTACGCCAAGGAGCTCGGGGTCAACATCGACGAGCTCCTCGTCTCCCAGCCCGACTCGGGCGAGCAGGCGCTCGAGATCGCCGACATGCTCGTGCGGTCCGGCTCGCTCGACCTCGTGGTCATCGACTCCGTGGCGGCGCTCGTGCCTCGCGCCGAGATCGAGGGCGAGATGGGCGACACCCACGTCGGTCTGCAGGCCCGGCTGATGTCCCAGGCGATGCGGAAGCTCGCCGGCACGCTCTCGAAGTTCGACACCTCGGCGATCTTCATCAATCAGCTTCGCGAGAAGATCGGCGTGATGTTCGGAAGCCCCGAGACCACGCCCGGGGGCCGCGCGCTGAAGTTCTACTCGTCGATCCGTATGGACGTCCGCAAGATCGAGAACCTGAAGGACGGCACCGACGTCGTCGGTTCGCGCACCCGGGTCAAGGTCGTGAAGAACAAGGTGGCGCCGCCGTTCCGCCAGTGCGAGTTCGACATCATGTACGGAAAGGGCATCTCCAAGGAGGGGTCGCTCATCGACGTCGGCGTCGACCTCGAGATCGTCAAGAAGGCGGGCGCCTGGTTCACCTACGAGGGCGAGCAGCTCGGGCAGGGCCGCGAGAATGCGCGGAACTTCCTGGCTGAGCATCTCGAGATCCGCGACGAGATCGAGCGGAGGGTCCGCGAGGCCGTCGGCCTGGTGGCCTTCAGCGAGGCCGACGAGACTCCGATCGAGATCGTGCCCGACCTCGTGCCCGACGTCGTGCTGGATGAGGCGAAGGCCGAGCCCAAGGTCAAGGCGAAGGCCGAGGCCTAGAAGGGGCGCTCGTGTCGGAAGCCACCCGATCGCCCGGGCGTTCCCGGTCGCGTGGGGAGCCCAAGACCCCGAAGAGCTGTCACGAGCGTGCGCTCGGGCTCCTTGCGGTGCGTCCGCGCAGCCGTCGGGAGCTCGAGCAGCGGCTCACAGCCGCGGGGTTCGAGGCCGACGAGGTCGCCGATGTGCTCGGTCGGCTCGAGCGGGTGGGCCTGGTCGACGACGCAGACTTCGCCCGACGGCTCGCCGAGCAGCAGTTCGTCCACAAACGCGCCGGGCGCAGGGCCGTCACGAGCGCCCTGATGGCCAAGGGCGTGGCTCCCGAGCTGATCGAAACCGTGCTGGCCGCTGCACCGGACGACGAGGAGTCCCGTGCCGAGGACCTCGCGCGCTCCAAGGCGCTCAGGATGGGCTCGCTCGACCCCGTGAAGGCGTTCAACCGGCTCTGCGGGCTCTTGATGCGGCGCGGGTATGCCCCCGACGTGGCCCGGCGGGCAGCTCGGCACGCGCTCGAGGTCGAGGCGGAAGACTAGGCCGTCCGGACCCTTGTGCGCGGTCGGCGCCGGCCGTAGCATCGGTGAACACGAGAGGAACACCAACCGACGCCCACGTTCGACCCGAGCCTGTGAGCCTGATGACCTTGACGACCTTCGACCGTTACCGCGACAGACGCTGCGCCCCACGCAGGCGTTGTCGCTCGCACGCCTAGACGCGCTCACACGCTGTGGTCTCTCGAACGTCCGACCCGGGTCCTCTCCTCAACGACGTCACGTAGGAGGAGCCATGGTCCAGGTGCTGGTCGGTCTCGTCGGAGGCCTCGTGCTCGGATTCGGCGCAGGCTTCCTGTACCGCAAGTCCGTGTCGGCCTCGAACGCCCAGGGGATCGAGGCCAGGGCCCATGCGGCCGAGGCCCAGGCCGAGAAGACCCTCCTGGCTGCCGAGCGAGAGGCCGACACCGTCGCCAAGCGGGCGATGGCCGAGGGTAAAGACGAGATCGCGACGATGCGGCGCGAGACCGAGGACGACCTCCGGTCGCGACGTGAGGAGATCTCGAGGCAGGAACGGCGGATGACCGAGGCCTCCGAGGACCTGCGGACGAAGAACGCGAGGGTCGAGGCTCGCGCCACCGACCTGCAGGAGCGCGAGGAGAAGCTCGCCTACGTCCGTTCCCAACTCGAGAAGGCCACCGAGCTCCACCGCGCGCAGCTCGAGAAGATCGCCGGGATGACCTCGGGCGAGGCGCGCGATCACCTGATCGCCCAGGTCACCGAAGAAGCCAAGCGTGCCGCGATGAGCCAGGTTCGCGAGATCGAGCAGCACGCACGTGAGGAGGGCGAGGAGCGCGCTCGCAAGGTCGTGACGATCGCGATCCAGCGGGTGGCGTCCGAACAGACCGCGGAGTCGACGGTCAGCGTGTTCGCGCTGCCGAGCGAGGACATGAAGGGCCGCATCATCGGGCGTGAGGGCCGCAACATCCGAGCCTTCGAGGCGACGACCGGGGTGAACCTGATCATCGACGACACGCCCGAGGCGGTCGTGCTCAGCTGTTTCGACCCGGTGCGCCGCGAGGCCGCCAGGATGACGCTCGCCAAGCTCGTCGAGGACGGCCGGATCCACCCCG
>Ga0315278_10001720_pt1 | contig 19342 bp, 19 predicted proteins | sample YL17G06_0_MG_FD_203880 | JGI IMG/M metagenome (GOLD analysis project Ga0315278, IMG submission 203880) | Sediment microbial communities from Yellowstone Lake, YNP, Wyoming, USA - YL17G06_0 | ecosystem: Environmental > Aquatic > Freshwater > Lake > Sediment | place: USA: Wyoming | collected... | reverse complement strand
AGCAAATGACGATACCGCCAGCATACAAACTCGCATTGGTGTAGTGGCGCGAGCCTTGACGCGCAAGTAAGCGCAGAGTGATCGGTACCATGGGGGCGACACAGGGGGTCAGGTTCGACAGCACGCCGCCGATAAACACAATCGCCATGAGCAGCGACAGCGAGGTGCCGCCGCCGAGCTGGGCGGCGAGACGCGTCTCAAAATCAGCATCGGCTGGGGTGCCAGGCCTCAAGGTGCCGGCGGTGGCGCCCTGCTGTTCGCTTGGCGCTGCCACAGGCAGAGATGGGGCCGCGGTGGAGGCGACGGCGAACGGCACGTCGATCGGCTGACTGTAGGGAAACAGGCAGATACGGTTGGTGCAGCCGACAAAGGTCACGGTGATGGGAAACTGCGCCGAGGTCCACCGCGGTGCCCCGGTCAGAGTCACCGTGAAATCGCCGCCGGTGTAGACGTCCACTTCCTCGTTGGCGATCGGATCCATAAAGCGCTTGCTAGGTGGTGGCGTGATCTTGCTGATGATGAAGCCATTGGGGCCGGTAAAGCTCAGATTCTTCGCGTAAATCTGCCAATCAGGTCCGGTCGGCTGCATTCTCAGACTGACTTCAACGCTGCCATCTGGGGCCTCAACAGCCCGGAATGCCTGCCAGTTGATGGCGTCCTGAGGGTTGATGTCGGTCCCTTTCGCGGCGGCGTCGGCGAAGTCAGGGAGGGCGTCTGCCGCGACGCTAGTTTGGGTCGTCAGCGCGACTGCGGCAAGCAGGGCCAAGGCGAGGCGGTGAATGGATGAATGGAGCATAGGCATCAAAACTCTCCGCAAGAGCATCACTAGGTACAGGTCGGGGGACCTTCATGATGCCCTAGGCCTGGCATCAACCGCCAATGTTTGCTCAATAAATTGCAAGGTGCAAGGTACGTCCTTGACCGGTTAGGTAAGTTCCTTTATGTAAGGGGCTTCGGTTTTTGGATTAAAGCAAAGCTTAGGTGGGCTCCTCTCCATGAATTCTCAGAAATTTAAGCAATACGACCCCAAGCACGAGTTCAAAAGCAAGCTCCGCAAGGGCGATGAAGTCCTCATCCTAGCTGGCAAATCCCGTGGTGAAATCGGCAAGATCGAGACCCTCGACAAGAAGACCGGCCGCGTCTTTATCGCCGGCAAGAACCTGAACAAAAAGCACCAAAAGCCCAGCTTGAACGATCAAGAGGGCGGTATCGTCGACATTCCCATGTCGCTGCATATCAGCAAAGTCGCTTTGGTGGATGCCAAGACTAAAAAGGCAACCCGTCTTGGTTACAAGCTCGAAGGCGATAAAAAGGTCCGCTTCGCCAAGAAGTCTGGCGCCGTCGTCTAAATCGACTCGTTAGCTAGGGGATTTGACTGCGGCTATGCTGCGGGCTCGCCCTAAGGCGCCGTACACCACCACCACCACCACCACCACCACCTCTGCATCGCTGCTGCGACTGTACAGGTGGTGGTGGTGCTTTTACCGGTGTGAGACCGCCGATTGCGACGGATTGAGGTCGCGCGCCGGGGAGTTCAGCGTTGCGAGAAAGCGGACGATTGCCGCCATTTCCTCGTCGGTGAGGTCGAGTCGATGCAGTTGTGGATCGCGTTCGCCGATGGCTGGTCGGCCTTCGAGATCGTTGAAATAAGTCACGACCTCCGCCACCGAAGTGAACCGGCCATCGTGCATGAAAGAGCTACGTTTTGCGTCGTTGCGCAGGGTTGGCGTGCGGAATGCGCCAAGGTCCTCGCGCCCCTCTTTGCCGGCCGACACGGCCCGCAGCGACTGACACGCGGTGGTGCTAGCGTCGGCCGATTGTGCCAGGTAGATGCCTTTGCAGTTGAACGGATCGCCTAGGGCGATCTGGAGGCCGGCGGCCCTCCCTGCGGCGATGTCGGTGCCTCGTTGCGGCAGGCCGATATTGTGGAACAAGCCGTCGCTAAATCGCGGACCGCTGTGGCAGGTTTGGCATTGTCCTGGTCCGTGAAACAGCTTTAGCCCCGCCAGCTCGGTGGCGCCGAAATCCTGGTCGAGCGACTCCTGGGCACTGCGTCCTTGCAGCAGCCGTGCGGCAAAGCGGTCATAGGGTGAGTCATCGCTGACCTGATCCAAGAGAAATGCGGCAAGGGCCTGGCCAACCTTGGCGAAGACCTGGTTTGCACTCACCTGCTGCTCTGGGCTTAAGCTCGCGAAGGCCGCACTCCACTGCGGCGGCACCGGGGCCATGCTGAAGGCGCGCCGGGACAGCTCGATGGCAGGCGTGGCGTGCTGCTGATTGGCCTGTGTCAAGATACCGTCGAGAAGCGGAAACGAACCGAGCGTCGCCAGGCCAAGTGCAGCGACTTCGATCGGCAGTTTAGCTTGGCTGGGCTCCGGTCGGCCGGCTTCTGGAATGCCCGCCAAATTCGCCGGCCACGCACCGAAAGCCTCTTCGTAGGACTCTCTAAAGCGCTGCTTGACCAAGGCCAGGACCGCTAGGCGCGAACCGTTCATGCCCTGTGGATCTTCGAGCGCCTCCAGACAGGCGGCCGCCAGGCTATCACTGCGTCCGTCGCGGCCAAACCAACCGTCGGCATTGAGATGCGCTAGGTCGGGCGCGTTCGCGGTGGTTTGCCCCACTTGAGGCTGGGCTGCGGCCGTTGATGCTGCGGGCAATCCCTGGTCCTGGGGACTGCCGACACTGCCGAAGGTATGGCAGCTACCGCAGGTACGGTCGGTGTGGGGGCTTAGGCCGCTACTGCGAAAGATCGCGCGGCCCAGTGCAGCCAGAGCTGGTTGGCGCTGACGAACGGTTGGCGGCAAACGGCTGCGTCCGACGACCTGGCGTAGGTCCTCGTCGCTGATCGCCACCTCGCGCAGTCTTGGGGCTGGCCGTGGCAGGAGCAAGACGATGCCGACCACCACCGCCACGCCAAGGAGGATCATAATCACTGGTCTGCCGCCTTTGGGCTGCTCCGATGCGGGTCCGGACAGCGACCGCGATAGGATCGACGGAAGGCTAATTTTCTTATTGAATTTCAGCATGGTAGGCCTATGTATAAGGGCATTATCCGCAACGCCTCGGGAGGTCTTGGGTTGCCGCTTGATGCCACCCGGGCTATAGGACTACTCCTGCTCAAACTTAGATGCTCCCGCGCAGCGAGATTGATCGATGAAGACAGACGGACCAGGCGGTAGCGCTTTGGCTCATATTTCGTACAGGTGGCTATGTGCCGCGCTCCTTCTCACTACGTTGTGCGAATGGGCGGTTTTTGTCGAGCGTGAACTCTGGGGGATCAACGAGCGTCTGCTGGTGCCTGGACTGCTGGTCGTGTCCGGACTCAAGTTCCTTGCGGCGATTGGCTGGTTGATCCGCGCCGGCGCGGCGCTGGACGTTGGTAAACGGGCGTTGCTGGTCATCCTGGTGATGAGTGGTGGCTTGCTCATCCTCCCCGGCGTGTTAGTCAAATAAACTGGGATTTTTTAGGCAACGACGCGCCACGAAGGTGACCGTCGATACGGTCCGATTAGCGGCGCGATCCGCAAAACTCCCTAGTGTGCTGCTGCCTGAGGGGCGGCGCGAAGGACTGCGGTCAGAGCGCCTGGTTCGAACGGTGGCGACATCGTCTGCGCCAGCTGTCCGTCGGGTCGCAGTAAGAAAAGTGCGGCGCTATGGGCCATCGTATACGCCCCTTCGGGGCTACCTTTCGGCGCCGGCTGCACGGTGGCGTAGACGCCGAGCAACTTGGCAAGCCGGCGCAAGTTGTCTTCACTGCCGGTCAGTGCGGTCAGGCTTGGATCGAATGAATGAACATAGGTGCCAAGCATCTCGGGCTTATCGCGCTTGGTGTCGAGCGAGATGAAGATGCCTTTGACGCCAGCCGCATCGCTTCCGAGTAGTTTTAATTCGCGGGTCAAATAGGCGAGCGAGGTGGGGCAGACATCGGGGCAGCTGGCGTAGCCAAAAAATACCACCAGCCAGCTTCCTTTGAAGGCGCCAAGACTAGTCGAGCGCCCGCTGTCGGAGACGAGGGGAATGTCGCTGAGGGCACTTGCCTGGGTCTGCGGAGTCACCTTCGGTGGTTTGGGCACGGCCAGGTCAAAACCTAGGTAACCAACGATCGTCGCCGCAGCCACCGCCAGGCAGAGCCGGGGCGCATGATACCAAAATGGGTGCCTAGTCATTTTATGGACTCCTACTTTCGCTTGTTTATAGCGCAGCTGCAAATGCCTGTCCAGCAGACGCCCTGGGGGTTCGCGTCATATCGCGCAGCGCGCATCTCACCCTACGGCAGAAAAATTTACGTAATTCCTCACGTCTCTGTTGTCTGTTGGCGATTGTGAGACTATCTTATTGGTCATCGTGGACCTTTTCCAAGACCCGGCTGTTGAAGCTGCGCTCACCAACTGGGACTATTGGTGCTGCAAAATGATGGGACTCTGTTTGCGTCTTTCTCTGCTTTTGAGTGCAATCTTCCTGTCGAGCGCCCCGAACGCAATGGCGTGGGACGACCGGCCTAGCGAGCTGTATACGCTCTGCAAGTCCTGCCATGGTCAAGATGGGACCGGCAACGAAGGGGTTGGGGCACCGGCCATCGCTGGGCTTCCCGAATGGTACCTCAAGGCGCAGCTCGATAAATTTAGTCAAGGCCTGCGCGGCGCGCATGCCAAGGACCTTCGCGGCATGCGCATGCGCCCGGTCGGTCGGACCTTGACCGAAGAAAACCGCGCGTCCATCGCCAAGTATGTCAGCAGTCTGCCGCGCCCCAAGGTACCCGATACGATCCAAGGTAACCTGGCCAAGGGCGAGGCCACTTTTGGCGTTTGTACGGCTTGCCATGGTGCCGATGCACTCGGCAATCAGGCGGTCAACGCCCCACCGACCGCTGGCAACAACGATTGGTACCTGCTGACCCAACTGAAAAATTTCAAGAACAAGGTGCGTGGCTCTGATCCAATCAAGGATCCCAATGGCGCCGCCATGGCGGGTATCGCGATGACCTTGGATGACCAGGCGATGATCAACGTGGTCGCCTATATCAATGCCTTAAAGCCGGCTAAGTGATAGACAAAGGGGGACTTTAGACGTGGCAGACAATGAGCCGGATCTCATGGCCAAAAAAGTGTTTTTCGCGATCGTCGGCGCGGTAGTCGTATTCGGCGCTTTGGTAGTCGTCTTTGTGTTGTAGCAGGCCCTTGGCTTCGGAGGCAGTGGTAACAGCCTTATGTTGAATTGGATCATTTTAGAGGCGTCGTCCTACGCCGCGCAGATCGACAACGTCATCTTGATCATCGCTTTGCTCGGTGGCTTTTGGCTGTTCCTGGCGGAGTTCGTGCTGTTTTATTTCGTTGCGAAGTACCGGCGCAGCCGGTCGCCGAAAGCGCTGCACATCACCGGTTATGATCACGAGCACAACAAGTGGATCCACTGGTCGCACTACGCGGTGATTGCCTGTGACATCGTCATCCTCGTCTTTGCAGCGCGGGCTTGGTATCACGTCAAGCAAAGTGTGCCCGAGCATATCGATGAGGAGATCCGCATCGTCGGCCATCAATGGGCTTGGGAATTCGTCCACCCCGGCGCTGATGGCAAGCTGGGTACCCCAGATGACGTCAACCTGGTCGACGAGCTGCACGTGATCGTCAACAAGACCTACAAGTTTCATTTGGAATCGGCCGATGTGCTGCATAGCTTCTCGATTCCGCGCTTTCGTCTGAAGCAGGATGCGGTTCCCGGTCGTGAAATCGACGGCTGGTTCACGCCGACGGTCGCCGGCACTTTTGACGTGCCTTGCTCGCAAATGTGCGGGTTGGGACACGGTATTATGGGCGGCCGGATCTTTGTCGAGACCGAAGATGAGCATCGCAAGTGGCTCGAATCAGCAACAGGTAAAACGGCGGCGATCCCTGGTCACAGCACGGGTAAGCTAGCCTCGACTCAGGGTAGGAATTGAATCTATGACGACGCACGTTGCCGCTGACCACGCACACAGCGAGGGTGACCATGGTCATCACGAGCTGAGCTTTATCCAAAAATACGTCTTTTCGACCGACCATAAAGTGATCGGCCTGCAGTATTTCATGACCGGAGTGCTGATGGGTGTGCTCGGCGCCCTCGCTTCCTACGTGTTCCGCATGCAGATGGCGTTCCCTGGCCATGCCGTGCCTGGATTTGGCTTGGTGACGCCACAGATCTACAACCAGATGGTGACCAATCACGGCACGATCATGATCTTCTGGTTCGCCATGCCGGTGCTGATCGCGGCGTTTGGCAACTACCTCATCCCGCTGATGATCGGCTGCGATGATATGGTGTTTCCGCGCTTAAATCGCCTCTCCTATCAGATCTTTTTGTTTAGCGCGTTGCTTCTTATCGCGTCTTTCTTCGTCCCCAACGGTGGCTTCGGTGGGGCGTGGACCTCATACCCGCCGCTGGCTTCCAATCCCATCTATAATCAGACGCCGTACGGCGCCCCGATGTGGCTCGCTGCAGTTGCGTTGGAGTTTGTCGCCTTCTTGCTTGGCGGGATCAATTTCATCACGACCTTGATGAATGCGCGCGCTCCCGGGATGAAGATGTACGACATCCCGATGGTGGTGTGGATGATCGTCATCGCTTCGATCTTGTTTATGGCTTCGGTCGGTCCTTTGGTGGCCGGCGCTGCTATGCTGTTCTTCGATCAGACCTTGGGCACGGGCTTCTTTGACCCGGCCCGCGGTGGTGACCCGCTGCTGTGGGAGCATTTATTCTGGTTCTTCGGTCACCCCGAGGTGTACGTCGTGCTGCTTCCTGCTATGGGCATCGTCGCCGAGGTCCTCACGGTGTTCGCCAGGAAGAAGCTATTCGCTTATCGCACCGTGCTGTGGACGGCGGTTGCGACCGGTGTGTTGAGCTTTTTCGTCTGGGCCCATCACCAGTTTGTCGCCGGTATCGATCCGCGCATGGCCAATATCTTTACCGTCACCACCTTGCTGATCTCCGTGCCGATCACCGAGATGAGCTTTGTCTACATTGGCACGCTCTACGGCGCTTCGATTCAGTTATCGACGCCGATGCTGTTCGCCATCGCCTTTATCGTTGAGTTTCTCATCGGTGGCGTCACCGGGATCTTCCTCGGCGCCAGCGGTGCTGATATCTACTTCCACGATACCTATTTCGTCCTTGCCCACTTTCACTACACCTTCGTGCCGATTGCCGTGATTGCCGTGTTCGCCGGCGTCTACTATTGGTTTCCGAAGATGTTTGGGCGCTACATGAATGACACCTGGGGTCGCATCCACTTTTGGGGTACAGCGGTGCCGTTCAACGGGATCTTCATCCCGCTGTTTTACACCGGGATGGCGGGCGATCATCGGCGGACCTTCAACCACCTGAACTTCCCCGACCTGGCCCGCGGCGATCTGATCTTTTGGCGCGAGTTCTCGACGGTGTCGCTGCTGATCATGCTGGCCTTCCAAGTGATCTTTTTCGTCAACTTCTTCTACAGCATGTTTCGCGGCAAGAAAGCCCCGGCCAATCCGTGGAATGCCAACACCTTCGAATGGGTGGCTGCATCGCCGCCGCCACACGGGAATTTTGTGACGCTGCCGCACTGTTACCGTGGACCCTATGAATACAGTGTACCCGGACGCTCGAGCGACTTCTGGCCGCAAAACGAACCAGCCCCCAAAACTTGAGGTAAGACGACGTGGCGATGGTACAACCGATAGCAACCAGGCGCAGTGCAACCGGAATCCCTACCGGCAAGTTGGCCATGTGGTGGCTTTTAGGCTCTGAGATTACGATTTTTGGTGGCTTGCTCATGAGCTACATCATGATGCGCATCATGTACGCACCTTGGGCAGAAGCCGCGGCGCATACCAATACCCTGGCGGGGTCGATCAACACCTTCGTGCTGTTGACCTCGAGTCTGTTCGCGGTGCTGGCGCACCATGCTGCCGAGCAAAAGAATGGTAAGCTCGCGGCTTTCTATCTATGGTTGACCATCGGCGGCGCGCTCACCTTCTTGGTGGTGAAGGGCATTGAGTGGACCAACGAGATTCGCCACGGTTTCACCATTACGGCCAACACCTTTTGGTCCTTCTACTACACGGCGGCTGGTTTGCACGGCCTGCACGTGATCGCCGGCGCCACGGCCATGGCCATCGTCTCCTTCGACTGCCTGCGCGGTAAAAACCTGCAGCGGGTCGAATTGGTCGGTATCTACTGGCACTTTGTCGACATCGTTTGGATCTTTCTGTTTCCTCTACTCTACATCGCCAAGTAATCGGGAGACCGACACATGTCGCAGGCAGCTGACGCACATCATGGACATTTGAATTCCGCGGGCGAGCACGGGCCGCATCATCCGGCTAGCTACTATGTCAAGATCTGGGCCCTGTTGCTGGTGCTTCTGGTCATCAGTATCGCCGGTCCTATGCTTGGCAATAAGGTCCTCACCCTGATCACCGCCTTTGGTATCGCGGTGGTTAAGGCCCTGATTGTAGCGGCTTTTTTCATGCACCTGAACGTCGAGAAGAAGTTTGTCTGGTACATGCTTTTCGCGATGCTACTTGCCGTGGTCATGTTCTTTTTAGGGACAGCGGCCGATGTTATGAAGTATGACGGATCTCATTGGACTAAGCCCTCGTCCTATCTCTACACCGAAGAGTTCAAAAAGGCCTTTTCCGGTGGTGAAGAGCATGAGGGGCATGGCTCCGATGAGTTTGACAGCAAGGCGCTGCCCAATGTCCCTTACGGTGAGACTGAGTCGCACAAGGCGCACGGCTCGCATGAAACCGAAGGGCACGGCTTACCGGCGGCAGAGCCCCGACACGGAACATAACTGAGAGGAACAACCTATGGCGACCGTCATTAACCTACCTAGAGCAACGGCTCAGGTCCGACGGGAGCCGGTTATTCCCAGTCCTGTCATTGCCACAATCATCGTGGTGTTGACCGAGATCATGTATTTTTCGGGCCTGGTCAGTGCCTATAACGTGATTCGGGCGCAGCTCTTTGGTGTTTGGGCCCCCCCAGGTGAGATCCGCTTGCCGGTCGCAGCGACGGCCTTCAACACCGCGATACTGCTACTGAGCGGCGTTCTAATGTGCTTTGCCGCCCAGGCATACAGCCGCGAAGAGAGCAAGAGTCGGGCCCCCGCCTTGTTCCTCCAGTCCATCGTGCTTGGCGCCTTCTTTGTCTGCTTTCAAGGTTATGAGTGGGTCAAGCTCATCGGCTATGGCATGACGCTTCACTCCGGCATCTTTGCGTCGGTCTTCTTCCTCCTCATCGGCTCGCATGCCTTGCATGTGCTGGTCGGAGTTGTGGTGATGCTATGCTGTTATCTGTGGATGCGTCAGGGGCGACTGAGTGTTGGCGGGATGCGAGCCATGCAGGTGTTTTGGCTCTTCGTCGTCGGGATTTGGCCGATCCTCTACCGCCTGGTGTATTTTAGCTGAACCAGTCGCTCTGGCAGCTTCGGTGCAGGAGCTTTGCATGCGCTACGTCTTTATAGTCTTGAGTTGCTTGGCGTCTCCGTCGCGGCTATTGGCTTGTTCGGTGTGCGGAGTGTACGGCGAGGACGTGAGTAACACGCCGTTTTTGCAGGGCACAGCGCTCCTGTCCTTGATGCCGCTGATCGTGATCGGTAGCACTGTGTATTATATCTATCGCCGGCATAAGCGCCTGCAGGTAGAGGATGTGGCTGGCCCCATCACCGTCCAGGCGATGCCGCTCCCACGCCTGGGCGCCGATCCGCAATGAAGCTAAGCAACCAGCTCGCCATCGCCGGTGTCGTGATTGCCACGTTCTTCGCGATCGATCGCTACGAGCGCGCAGCAGGCGATGCGCACCGCCGCCAGGCCGTGGCCAAGGTCGTTATTCTTCCTGCCTTCCACCTGCCGCAGCTGGGCAGCCCTGGAGGCGCCGAGGTGACCCTGCAAAGCCTTCGTGGTAGGACGAGCTTTCTCGAGTTTTGGGCGAGTTGGTGCGAGTCCTGCGTGCAGGAGCGACCGCTGTTGAAGAAGCTTAGAGCCGCCAATCCCAAGGCATCGATGCTGGCCATCGCCACCCTCGATGACGAGGACGCGGTGCGCAAGAGTGAGGGGACCAATCCCCATGGCTACCCCGTGTTGATTGATGCGCCTGGTAGCGTCGCCCAGAGCATCGGCATTGATGCCATCCCGCAGAGCTTGGTCATCGACGACCAAGGTAAGGTCTTGCGCCACTTTAAGGGCCCGCTGCGGGAGACCGACCTTGAGGAAATCGGCAAACTTCTGAATTAGGTGGTTGACAGTACGGGGGGTGCTTGCTAACTTCCGTGTCTCCTGATGACCAACTGGTTGTTGGGGACCACGTGGGGTGGTAGTTAAGTTGGTTATAACGCCGGCCTGTCACGCCGGAGGCCGCGGGTTCAAGTCCCGTCCATCCCGCCACTCTTTAAGATCAAAAAGCCCCGAGATCTCAACGTCTCGGGGCTTTTTCTTTGCGTCGTCGGATATGATAAACATTTCAGAGTTTGTCGCCGTAGCGGCGCTGATTTTAATCGGATCTCACACCGCCTTTTTGTGACGTAATGCCGCAGACCGCTCAATGTCCAGCCGGCTCTGCTCCACAAGCACCCGCGTTTCATCAACAAGGATGACTGAATGGTTTATCGACTCTCCTAGATCAGTTTTGAGTTTAGAAGATTCCTGCCTCAGCCGATTGAATTCAGGGGACAGTCGACTGAATTTGCCCACTAGGTCCTTGCCGATCAAAAGTTTATCGAGAAATTCGATCGGTTTAAGAACACCTACTGCCGCTCGCGCTTGATGACTCACCGAGCTGACGATGAGGATCGGCGCTTCGCTCCCAGCCTGGCGTGCTGACTTAACAAAATCAATGCCATTGCCATTGGGCATTTGCACATCACAAGTCATAAAGGCGATGTCTGGGTGCTTTGCGAGGAGTGCTTTTGCTTCGTTGCCACTGCCTGCCGTCAGAGCTTGGAAATCGAAATACTCTCGCATGCACTCTGCAATTAACTCGATAATTCCTGGGTCGTCGTCGACGATGAGGACTTTAGGTATCGAGTTTATATTTGCAGCGAATGAGGTCATCTCCATGCTCCTTTCAAAATCGCCTGCACCGATTCTTGATCGACGGTTGTCCCTCAGGCTCAAACTAACCACTCTAAGCTTTTCGGAACGCGGAGTGGCTAACTTTAGCTACGGTTGTTTTTAATTTTGGTCATATCTCAATTCATCAAAATAATTAACTAAAATGAAATTTGCTCAGGCCGTCGCCCGTGATTTAGAAAATCAGATGGATTTTTCTTAAGCTTGGGTCCTGATCGCCGATAGGCTTGCAAGTGGCTCGAGCGGAACCCGCCGCCTCAGCGTTCCATTTGGCAAGAAAGGTCATCCCTATGAGTCAGGCCGCCAAGGTTCTTCCACCGCCTTTGGCACCGTCGGTCGGCGACCCAGTGGCGCAGGCTGTGCCCGATCAGGTCAAATTCAGCGGCTACCAAAAGTTTGTCGTCGCAATGCTGGCATTCCTGCAATTTACCATCATTCTGGACTTTATGATCTTGTCGCCGCTCGGCGCGATGCTGATGCCGGCCTTGCAGATCACTCCGTCGCAGTTTGGTTTGGTGGTGTCGTGCTATGCATTTAGCGCTGGGGCGGCGGGCTTGCTATCGGCTGGCTTCGCCGATCGCTTTGACCGCAAGCGTATGCTGCTGGTGTTTTACGCCGGCTTTCTCGTCGGCACGTTGCTTTGCGCTGTGGCCGATTCCTTCGCCTTTCTTTTGCTGGCGCGCATCGTCACTGGGTTGTTTGGTGGAGTGATCGGCTCGACGGTCTTTGCGATCACCACGGATTTGTTTCCCTTCCAGATGCGCGGCCGGGTCATGGGTTTTGTCCAAACGGCGTTTGCCGCTAGTCAGGTGATGGGGCTGCCGCTAGGCATTTATCTGGCCAATGCGTGGAACTGGCACGCGCCGTTTTTTATGATCGTCGCATTCGGTACGTTGGTCGGTCTGGTGATACTTCGCTACCTCCAGCCGATCGACGGTCATCTTCGCACCAAGGTCGACCGCAACCCATTTCATCACCTGTGGCGGGCGGCGCAGTCACCGCGGCATCTTCAGGGCTTTGCCGCCACCGCCTTGCTGGCGGTGGGTGGCTTCATGCTGATGCCGTTTAGCAGCGCTTTCAGCGTGCACAACCTCGGTGTTGCCGTTGCTGACCTGCCGCACGTGTATATGGTCACCGGTCTTTGCGCCATCTTCGCCGGTCCCTTTGTCGGGCGGGCCAGCGATCGCTATGGGAAGTTTCGGGTCTTTCTCCTGGGTACCTTGCTCACCATCATCATGGTGACCATCTATAGCAATTTAGGTCGTACTCCCTTGGCCGTGGTGATGCTCATCAACGCATTGATGTTTGTTGGGATCACCGCCCGTATGATCCCATCCCAGACCTTGATGTCCGCGATTCCAGATCCGCAGAGTCGCGGCGCGTATATGTCGATCAGCTCGTCGATTCAGCAGATGGCAGGAGGAATTGCCTCCGTCATCGCCGGCCATATCGTCGAGGCCCAAGCGGACGGATCGCTGCTCTATTTTGATCGCATTGGCTACGTCGTGGTACTTGCCTCTCTGTTTACGCTGGCGATGATGCTGCGCATCCATCGGCTGGTCCCGGAGAAGGCCTAAATCCTTGCCCGTCCAGGGCCTTAGGCGCTGCTGCTTGCAAATACTCGCGGACTTCATCGTCGCTGGTTTGGCTAAAGTCCTCATAGTGCTCCCCTACGCCAACGAAGGATTCTGGCGTATGCAGGCATACGACATGATCCGCTTCATCGCGCAGCTCCCTGCAGGCTGCGAGCGGTGCAACGGGAACAGCGACCATGATGCCATGTGGTTCTTGCCGCCGCAAAGCGCGGATGGCCGCGCGCATCGTCGAGCCAGTGGCGAGGCCGTCATCGACGAGGATCACATATCTATGATGCACACTGAGGGGCGGCTGACCGGCGCGGTAGCATAGCTCCCGCCTGATGAGTTCTTGCTCTTCGCGACGCGTGACGGCTTCGATTTCATAACCGGTGACGCCGCAAGAGTCGATCACGTCTTGATTAAGAACCTGGATACCACCACTGGCTATCGCACCAAATGCCAACTCCTCATGATCCGGAACCCCAAGTTTGCGCACCGTGAACAGATCAAGGGGTACGCCCAAAGTCTCAGCGACTTCATAGGCGACGGGTATGCCGCCGCGCGGTAGGCCGAGGACGATCACACCACTTTCTGCTTTTAGGGTTTGTAGCGTGTCGAGCTTCTTTGCTAGCAGCTTGCCAGCTTCGCTGCGGTTCTTAAAGAGTGCCATAGGACCTCCTATATTGCTTAAGCTAGGGGGATGCAATAAGCGTGCAATTTAGGCGGCTCCGACGAGTCTCGTCTGAGAATATCCGCACCGGGCGTGATGGCTGCCGTGTCTAGTCGCTCGGTCAGTGTCATTGGAGCCAGGGGAGGGTGCCGGCGGTCCGGGGGCGATGTGCGTCTTTTAGTTGCACTGTCGCCGTCTTCATTCAGTTTATGCAGGGTCACTCTTAAGCATCCGCTCGACCGTGCGGGACATTTGCTTGAAGATAAATTCTGGTGCGATGCGACCCATCAGACGAAGCTGTTTCGACATGCCTGGGCAGATCTCAAAGCGGTCTTGCTCCACGCCTTTGATGGCGACGTCGACCATGTCCGAGACACTCATGATCTGAATGCCTTTGAGATCGTTAATGTTGGCGCCAACCAGCAGCGTGGTATCCGTGGCCGGTGGCGCTAGCTCGAAGACTTTGACCTTGGTATGTTTCAGTTGCGCCCTGAGCGACAAAGAAAACGAGTGGAGGCCAGCTTTGGTGGCGCAATAAATCGGCGATATCGGCAGAGGTACGAACGCCAAGCCTGACGTGACGATCATGATCGCCGCAGTCGGTTGCTGTTTGAGGTGGGGTAAAAATTGGCTCGTCATCTGGATCGTACCGCTGAGATTGGTGGCGATCTCTTGGGTGAGATCGGTGAGGTTGCTGACCTCGTGATGAAGGTTGATCCTGCGCATGATGCCGGCGTTATTGATCAGGATATTGAGACGCGGAAAGTCTTTGGTCACGGCGGCGTGCAAGGCGACGATGTCGTTTGGCTTACTGATGTCATTGACAAGGGTGTGCAGACCTGGAAGGGCCTTCTTGGCGGCGTCCAGCTTGTTTTTATCGCGGCCAGAGGCGATCACGGTATTGTTCATCGCTAGGAGGCGACGCGCTAGTTCAAGGCCGATGCCACTCGCGCCGCCAGTGATCAATATGGTGTGGCCAGATAGTTGCATGAAAAACTCCTATAGCATTAAATTATTTAATCATATGTGATAAATGGTCGCATGAGCTGATGGGTCAGGCAACGCAGGGAAGAGAGACCGAAAGGTGGTCAGTGACCACATCGGCCGCAGGATTTATCGCAGTAGTTTTGCATAAATCCCTCAGAGCATTTGTTCCATGCGGCTTGCTGGCTGCAGCTACTCGTTGCATCGGGCGGTACGTCCGTGCATTCAGGCTTTGGCACGACTCCGGACATGGCATCGCTATTATGTTGGTTGATCAAATCGACCAGTGCTTGGTCGCGGAAGCTTCCCTGCGAGGTGGAGCTTTCGGGATAGATGCCCTGAATATCCCAGGAGCTTTGGTCCCATAGGAAGGCGGCGTCGACGCGGTATTTATAGGCGCGTTCATGGCGCAGGTACTCAAGGGTCTTGGTATAAAAATAGCGTCGATAGTCTCGCACCTCGCGGCTGCCGCTTTGGTCACTCGGGTTCCATGGATCCGATCCGGAGCTATAGGCGCCAAAGACCCCGAAGAAGGGGAATTTAGCGGCGTCGACGGCGCTGCTGGCCTTGACGTTGCCATTCTGACTGCTGCCACCACCGACGCCATATTCGGACAGGTGGATCTTTTTACCGTGTTGCATCAGTCCCTGGAGGCTTAAGCCAAAGAAGCGGAACTCAAAGTCAAATTGGGACATGGCATTTTCGATTTCGGAGGTGGGAAAGTTGGGAAAGAGGGATGGGTAAGACGACATGCCAACGTAGTCGACCGCGTCAAACAGTGCGGCCACTTCGTTAAGATCAAATTCACCCTGCACTTTCTGCCAGAGGACTGGGTATTGACTGACAAATTCTTGCGGATCGACGATATCCAAGCCGACGCAGCCGCACAACTTGTTGAAATTCGTGCTGACGCCAACTTGGATATGCCCTTTAAATAAGGTCGAGCGATCCTTGCCGACGCGGTCTTTGATGGTCGCAATAAGGCTTCTCCAGCTGCTTGGGTGTCTGAAGACGGTCGCACTCATCTCGCCCTGCATGCCGAAGTAAATATCGGTTTGGTCAGCAGCTACGGCATTCAATGCATCGGCGATGGGGTAGATCACGGCGTCGACATAGCTATAGCCGCTTCGCTTATCCAATGGATCGAAGTTTAAGATATTGCGCCAGCGCCCTTGTCCCGTTCCATCGTCCAGATGCGGCGTGACGGCAATCGACAGGCCCGCATCGATGGCCCGCTTAAAGCAGCGCTGCATAGCGTTTTTGAAGGCTAAGATCTTGTGGTCGTCGGCAGCGTCACATTGAAACCGGCCACTGCTGTCTTGGTGCCGATCGTAGCAATAGTGGTCGATTGGTCCGTCGCCGGTTTGAACCCAAAATAGGGTTGGTACGAACATGATCTTGCTTTGCTTATACTTGCTTGCTCGGTCGACCATCTGAACGCATCGCTCGGATTGCCAGTCGCTGTCGCCGACGGCGATGACGGAGCTGTTGAGCTCAGTGATGGGGTGGGGGCTGTCGCTACCTGCATTGGCTAGGGAACTGTGGTGTGAAGATGAGGTTTGGCAGGATTGCAGGGAGGGAGCTAAGGCTATCATCAGGGGGGCCAACCAAAACGTCACCGAGCGGGCAGTCTGGATGTTCCGTGTAGCGTTGAGGCGCGACATGTCATCAACCTTTCTATTCTATTCATAGGGTCATGCGGCGGGTGGGGGATTAAATGGCCGAAGGACAAAAGCCGTTTTGGATAGGATCGGTGTATGGCCGGCCAACTTTAGGCAAGGAGAGGCAAAGCTTGGACGAAGGCGGTCGCCTGCGCTGGGGCGAATCGGAAAGATTGCTTGGTTATTGAAGGGAATTGGTTGCTTGGACGGGCGGCAGCGGACCTTTAGGTGCCGCCGGGTTAGGGCTTTGAGAGAGGTATATGCGTGTTGATCCAGTCGGCCACCAGCGCTGATTCGTTGACGGTGCGCGAATTGATGCTGGCGAACTCGCCAAGGTAGCTGAAATTATGAATCGACTGGCGTTCCAGCGGGAGGATGTTGGCGCTGCTTAGGTTCCAGTGCGAGGACTTAAAGTCGTCGGCGGCCCTGTCCCCGCCGGCCAGGGTCGAGGCGATATCGAGCCGGGCCCCTGCAGCCAAGTGACAGCTGGTACAGTCGGTCGTTTGGGTGTTGTTGAGCCGAGGGTTCTCGATGCGGGCCAAGGTGTTCACTGTCGCGGCCGTCCACTCTCCTGCCTCGGCGTAGGCCGCTAGGCTGTCTTTGGCGGCAAACGGCGGTGTCGGCACGATCGAGGCCGAATCTTGGAACTGAAAATCAACGATCTGGATGGGCTTACTCACGGTGGGTAGCTTCTGCGTGGTGATCTTCCCGTTGCTGGTGTCGAGCAGGCCAAAAACCCATTGCTCGTCCCTGACGGTGACCAGTGCGAAGGCCACCTGCACGAGATTGCTGCGTCCCGCGTATTTTTTAACCAGGGATAGGACACCTTGCGCGTAGGGGCCTTTGATTTTCTCCTTGGCAATGACTGGATGCGGCGCCAGAGGCGCTGTAGTGTAGTCGAAGGGAGCGGCTGATTTCAAACGGGCGAGTCCCTTGATGAGCGAAGTGAATTCGTCTGGAGTTAGTTGATAGATGGTATGCAGCGCATTGTCGCCGGCGTCCCCGCCCAGGCCGATGTTGTCTTCCTGCCAGACGATGCGCAGTTGCCGTTGGCATTGACTGTCGTCTTCGGTGATTTGCGGCGAGCATGGATCGACGCGTACGGCGATGGGCACATAGAATTTTGGGTTGAGACTTCTGAGGCCTTTCGTTGAGCCGGCGTGGTTGTCTGCGTTAAAGGCGAGCGCACCGATCTTGTCCATGGCCTTGGCGTCGATATAAGGTCCGCGCTCGCCTGAGTCGCTTAGTCTGGGCAGGCGCGCAAGATCTTGTTCGTCGGCAATCGGGAACAGAATCGAGACGTCATTGAGTCCCATCCTAAATTCCGCTGCAGCGCCTTGATCCGGGGTTGTCGCCTGGACCGCTGTTCCAGGACTCGGCGTGCGGCAGCCAAAGGTGATGCCAAGTCCACAGACGAGCTTCAGACACCAGGGACGAGACATGATCGCTCTAGGCATCGGGGATCCTTTATGGGTTGATTCATCGTCCTGCGATTAGCCGTGGTCGCAGACCATGTCTTCATTGGGTGGACCGAGCCGTGTGAGCTTAAGCTGCCCGGTTGGTAAGATGACCCCGGTTAGCTGCATATTGTTGTAACGCTTGATGTCGGTGTCCAGAACCTTGAGCTCGACATCAGGCCTCCCTGGAGCGCGGGTGATGCTGACTGAACCCTGCAGCCAGATGATACCGCGTTCGGCTTTGGTGTCTGAGATCTGGATGTGAAACAGGCTGTTGTCGCGGAGGTTAGCCTGCCACAGGTAGCCGAGGTGGTCGGTGCAGCGCCATTGACCGTAGACCGGATCGGCTGCGCCATTGGCATTGCCATTGGTACCGCCTGGAGCGCCGCCCGAGCCATTGGCTTGGCCGTTCGGCGCGGTGCCACTGCGGAGGAATTTGAGGCTGACTCGTTCGTTGTGCAACTCGAGTGAACTGCCGAGTAAGGTGTAGCTGATCTCGGTCGTGGAATTCGCCTCGCCTAAGGTCGAGATGGTTGACTGAGCGATGTGCAGGAACAACGACGCTTGGTTGAAGATCTGATAGGTCCCTGTAACATAGACGTTGTTTAGCTGCGGGAGGTCGATGCGAAAGGTGCCGGCGTCGGTACTGAGTGCTTGGAAGTTTGCGCTGGCTTCCGTTTGGCGCAGCTCAGCTCCGGTATCGGAGTTTTTGTAGACTCCCCCCCAGGTGCCGAGAAAGGAATAGGTTGCGCTGGGGTTAGCGTTGGCGCCATTGCCGTTACCGCCGCCCCCACCACCGCCGCCGCCGCCGCCGCCACCGTCGCTTCCCGTGGTTGGGTTAGGCACACCCTTGCAGCCATAGAGGGTCAAAGCGAGCAAGGACATAGCCGCCACGCGGCGGTAGTGAGCGACACTGGGCATAAGCAGCTCCGGAGCAAGGAATAGGCGAGACGCTTCCCATTTTAGCGCAAGAGGTGGCACTAGGCACCTTTGTCGCGCGGATCTTACCGGGCCCATGGTCACTCTACAGCTACCAAGCAGGGTGGTCTGGGTGCGCCTATCTTCGACCAGTGTGAACCCGTCACGGCTAAAAAAAACCTTGTAGATGTCGCTAGCTTGCCCCCTAGGCGGCGTCCCAATCGTTTACAAAGTAAAGTAATGATTCATACTACTATCAAGATTTACAGAGAAAATGCCGATAGAGATGTGGAAGGAGCAAGCGCATGGAACGTCCTCAGCTACATCAACACTCAGACCTGCCGGCCTATCTCAGGGCCATGGCCAGGTTTCGCCGCGAGCTCGATCCGAGCTTCTCGGTGGCCGCGGCAAGCCGTTACGAACATCGCTGCTCTCCGGCCTTGGTGTCCCTGGTCCTCAGCGGCAAGCGGCAACTAACGCTCGATCGACTGACGAGCTTTTGCCATATCTTTGGTCTCAACCAAAAGGAACGGCTGCAGGTCAAGATGCTGCTTGAGGGTGACTCGCCGTCGGCAAAGGCCGAGGTCGAACCTGAGCCGAGGCAGACCGGTCGGCGGCGGCGCGTGTCCTCGTCCCTTCTTAAGGACTGGCTCAATCCCTATGTCAAGGACGCCATTCGTCTGGAGTCGGTGCGGCGAGGTGGACTACGCGGTTTGTTTATTGAACTCGCTAGCATCGCCAGCGAGCGGCGCATTGAGCGAGCCATCAAATTTCTTCGCCATCACGGTTATATTAAAGTGAATGCGCACGGACAACTGGTCGAATCCGAGCCGCTCGCGGTCGTGCCCGATGCGCAGACCGACGTCTACATCAAGCGCTTTCACCACCAAGCGCTCAGCATTGCGCAGCAAGGTCTTGCCACCTTTGATGTCAACGAGCGCTTGGCTCAGGCGATGATTTTACCCTTGGATGCCAACAGCTACATGGAAATGGT
>Ga0315278_10001719_pt1 | contig 19351 bp, 17 predicted proteins | sample YL17G06_0_MG_FD_203880 | JGI IMG/M metagenome (GOLD analysis project Ga0315278, IMG submission 203880) | Sediment microbial communities from Yellowstone Lake, YNP, Wyoming, USA - YL17G06_0 | ecosystem: Environmental > Aquatic > Freshwater > Lake > Sediment | place: USA: Wyoming | collected... | reverse complement strand
TGCGTGCTACCCTTTTTTTGACCCTGCGGGCCAGCGTGACTATATCAATTTCCGTGCGTCCGCAGGTGGGGCAGACTATAAGCTCAGGCGAACGGCGTTTATGCAGGCCGAGCGATACGAGAATTTGTTTTGCAATTTCAGTTTCCACGACGGGGTCGCCGGCGGCACTAACCCTGATGGTGTCACCGATACCTTCAAGGAGCAACGTTCCCAGAGTAATAGCCGAGGGTATAACGGCATCTTCGGGCAGACCTGCGTGGGTCAGGCCGAGATGGATGGGGTAGTCAAAAGTTTGTGCGATTCGGCGATTTATTTCGATAGTCCTTAAAATGTCGCTGCTCTTTGCACTGAGGACAATGCGGGAGAAATTGCGGGACTCGAAAAGGCGCACGTATTTTTTCATTTCATTTAACATCAGAGCGACGCGTTTTTCGGCAGGGACATCGTGTCTGAGGTCTCTGATGCTCGCCTCGTTAACGCCGATACGGATAGCGACTTTGTGCATTTTGGCGGCGTCTATTATCCGCAGGATGTCTTTTCGGTTTTTAATATTTCCGGGGTTGAGGCGAATTTTAGCAGCCCCTGCTTCAATTGCTTCAATGGCACGGTCGGGACTGAAATGGACGTCAGCGATTAAAGGGACATTAACCTTTTTGACGATTTTTGCGAAGGCGGCGGTATCGGCCTTTGTGGGGACAGCCAATCGCACGAGCCTGCAGCCGGCGTGAACAAGCTGATTTATCTGCCTGACACAGCGGTCAATGTCCATAGTCAGGACCTTCGTCATAGACTGGATTACAACCGGCGAAGATGAGCCTATGCCGACGGAGCCGACCCTGACGGTTATGGTTTTTCTTCTTTGGGCCATATTAAAATTATAGCTTGTTATGAGACGGCGGACAAATTAAAATAGCGTGCAGTATAACCGGTTTGGATTGGGCAGGAGTTATAAGGAGAAATAATGGGGTCGACGTTTTTGTGGATTATAGCGGTGGTGTCGGCGGCTTATTCGGTTTTTGGGCTTGTGCTGTATTTTATGCAATCAACTCTTCTGTACAGCCCTGTGCGCGCGATTCAGTATACACCGGGGGGGCTGGGGCTGGATTTTGAGGACATAACTTTTAAAAGCAAAGACGGACTGCGGCTGAGCGGATGGTATGTGCCTGCGAAAAATTCGGATTTCACGGTGCTTTTCTGCCACGGCAACGGCGGGAATATGACATACAATCTTGACGGGGTAAATCTTTTTTACGATATGGGGCTGAGCTGCTTTATTTTTGATTATCGCGGTTACGGGAGCAGTGAGGGGACACCCGGCGAGGAAGGGACTTACCTCGACGGAATGGCGGCCTACAAGTGGCTGACGGAAGAGAAGAAGATACCTGCGAGCAACATTATTATTTTCGGCAGGTCCCTTGGCGGCAGCATCGCGGCATACCTTGCGAGCCGAGTGGAGTGCGTCAGCTTAGTCATTGAGAGCGGCTTTACCTCTTACGCCGATATAGGCAAGAAATTTTATCCGTATCTGCCTGTCCGGATGTTTGCAAAATTTAATTACAGCACGGTCGACTACGCTAAAAAAGTCCATTGTCCGCTGATGATAATCCACAGCCGCGAGGACGATATTGTGCCGTTCGAGCTGGGCCAAAAGCTGTATAAAGCGGCGAATGAGCCGAAAAAGTTCGTGGAGATTTTCGGCGGTCATAACGACGGTTTCCTATTGTCGGCTGAGATTTATAACGAGGCGTGGGCCGAATGGCTCAAGTTCGTGGGGGGACAAAAAAGCAAGGCAACTCAGCCGCGAATCTCACGGATTTTTTGAGGGAAATAATACTATAGTTTTCTCACCAGACCTATCACGACCGCTTCAATCCGGCAATTATCCGAATAAATCGGTTGGTAATCATCATTAGAGGGCTGAAGCCTGATACAATCTTTTTCTTTATAGAATCTCTTCAAAGTTGCATTTTCATCATCGACGAGGGCAACGATGAGCTGACCATCATCAGCGACGGCGCTGCGTCGGCAAATAACATAATCGCCGCTGTGTATACCGTCGCCGGTCATACTGTTACCTTTAACTTCGAGTGCAAATATGTCGCCGACGTTTCCAAAACAGGAATCGAGCGTCAGGTATTGCTTGTTTTCTACGGCTTCTATGGGCAGGCCTGCGGCAACTCTACCGATGATGGGGACGTTCGTGTTCGGTTCTGAAGTTGATGGGAGATTGCGGTCAGCGAGGACATCAAGCAGTTTTTGCGCTTTGGAGGTCAGCAGCAAAGAGCGAGTCCTGCTGCTGTGCGCAGAAAGGAGTTCCTTTTTTCGCAGTTCTGTGATATGTTCGAATATGGTGCTTCTGCTTAAGTTCAGGGAGTGAGCCAGTTCTCCAATCGTCGGCGAATAAGAGAGGCTCGCCCAGGAATCTGCAATCGCCTTTAATAATTGTAATTGACGGGGAGTAAGCTGTTCTGCTGGTAATGGCATATTCTGAAGTTTCCTTTTTGTTTTCGGTGTTTGGCCAGAAGAAGACGAAATCGCCGCCTGGTCCGAATTTGCACACAGGTTCAAACCTGTTGTTTGGGTGATTATTCATATTTGGCCTCCAGTTTTGCCGGCCGGTAATTCTATAGTATCTTTCTTACTGCAAATATTTCTATCGGTAATAGCCGCCAAATAACCCTAACAAAAACCGAACAAAAACTGCTTTGCCGAGAAGATTTTTTACTCTTCCAGCCTGCCGATTTTCAACAGCGATAATATGGGACGATTGGCAAAAAAATTTGCGGAATTTTTGCTGTCAGGAACAATTTTTACGGCCGATGATTGTTGATAGATAGATATTTGACGGCAAGAGGCATCTAAAATATAATGCTCAGCGACGTTTCGGAAATATAGACGTTTAATGTGATGAAATTATCAGGCAACGGAGGCAGTATGGCGATAATCTTAACATACGCAGATGTGTTTCGGCCAAGCGATAAAAAATCGGCGTGGATATATGATGTTATTTTAATCGTGGCCGGCTCTGTGCTGATTGGTTTGAGTGCGCAAATAGCCGTGAGGCTGCCTTTCAGTCCAGTTCCGATTACAGGACAAACGTTTGCGGTGCTGATGGCAGGGATGTTACTCGACGCACGGCGAGGAAGTTTGTGCGTGCTTCTATACATAGCAGAAGGACTGGCGGGTCTGCCTGTATTTGCGATGGGCGGAGGCGGGCCGGCGGTATTGCTGGGGCCGACGGGCGGGTATCTGATTGGCTTTGTCGGCGCCGCTTATGTTACAGGCCTGCTCGCACAGATGGGCTGGGACAGGCGAATCGGGACTACCATTCTGGCGATGATTTTTGGCGATGCGGTTTTATACGCCTTCGGGTTATTGTGGCTTTGCTGCCTGATGGGGGCCAATAAAGCTGTTATGGTTGTCGGTTTATATCCTTTCATAGTCGGTGACATTTTGAAGATAATTTTGGCCGCTGCGGTTCTGCCGGCCGGATGGAAAATGATTAGAAAAAAGCTCTGAGCTTTTAACGAAGCGGGGGTAATATTTTAAATGCGGGTTTGCAACGATAAAAACAAAGGATATAATGGTCAGCGGTAAAATATTGTTTTCAGCGAAATTAAGGAGTGAATGTTATGTATAAGAACAAACTACAGGAGGTAGTAATATTGTGCGTAACATCGATGATATTGGCAGGAGCTGCAGGGGCGGCGGAAACATATCGGCTGGAACGCAACGGGGAATGGAAGAATCTGACAGATAAAGACAAATACCTGTCGGCAATAGCCAATATCAAACAGTTAGTCAGTATGGGGCAAACCAAAGAGGTCAAAAAGGCGCTGGAACAACTGAAAAAAGATTTTCCTGAAACTGCGGGGCCTGATTTGGAGGCCTTTATGAAGGCGGAGATGCTTTTCGCCAAAGGAAAATACACCAAGGCGGTCAGGAGCTACGATGCATTTATGTCTAAATATCCCGAAAGCGGACTCTATGAAGCGGCGCTGGACAGGGAATTTGCGATAGCAACGGCTTACCTTGGGGGTGAAAAAAGAACGGTGCTGGGAATATTCAGAATAAGAGGCTACGAAGAGGGTGAAAAGATTATGGATAAAATCATCGACCGGGCGGGCAATACACCAATTGCAGAAAAGGCGGCCCTGTCGGTAGCACAAAGTTATGAAAAAAGAAAGAAATTTAACGAGGCATATCTGAGATGGTCGGACATTTCATCTCGCTGGCCAAGCGGCCAAATCGGCAAAGACGCATTATTGGCGATGGCCCGATGCAAACACGCAGCATACAGAGGACCAAAATATGACGGGTCGGGCTTAGTCAGTGCGAAAAGTTATTACGAGAATTTTCAGCAGCGATACCCGAAGGATGCTGAGGAGCTTAAAGTTGCCGAAAAACTTAAACAGATAAACGAGCAATTAGCATACAAGCAGTATGAAACAGGCCGTTACTATGAAAGAACCGGTAACGTGCAGCAGGCCAATTTTTATTACCAGATGGTCTCAAATGAGTGGCCTCAAAGCACCGCTGCAAAGATGATAGAAAATGCCAAGACCCAAAATTCAGAACCCAAAAAAGATAAAACGCGGGAGGGATGACGGAGAACGGAATATGAGCAGGAAAAATCCAGCAAAAAAACAGATGATTGTTTTTATGATTTCCGCCGCATTGATTGCCGGGGCTATTTTAAGCCTCTGCGGATGCGAAGGCGGGGGTTATTCGAGCGAATCGTTGTTTCCGGCTGACGTCGAGACCGTCTATGTTGAGATGTTCGATAATCAGAGCTTCCGGCGAGGCGTGGAATACGAACTGACCGACGCTCTGGCAAAGCGTATCGAGTCACAAACGCCTTATAAGATAGTTTCGAGCAGAGACCGAGCGGACACGGTGATAAGCGGACAGCTAACGTCGGTCAACGAATCTATTATTAGTATGGAGCGGGATATAGGCCGGCCCGTTGAAAAAGAAGTGCAACTGTGGGCGGTAGTCAACTGGAAAAATCTAAAAACGGGCGAACTGCTGATAGACGGAAGAACGGTGGGCGCTTCAGCAAGCTATTCAGAATGGCAAAATCAGGGCTTCGGTTATGCTTCCGGGCTGGCTGCGAACAATCTTGCGAATAAAATCGTAGAACTGATGGAGAAAAAATGGTAAGAGGGAACATGAGGAAGGCAGAAAGCTAAAATCGAAGAGCAAGAAAATATGGGAGACGGTATAAACAGGAAATTAAACCGACGGCGTGGCGGAGCGAAGGAGAAAACCAACCGGAAACCAACGTCTGAAAGTTCCCGCCGCAGTTCTATCTGGCTGTTGTTTCCATTACTGTTCCTTGCAGTGATGATGCTGGTGAAACAACTGCCGAATGACAGCATTACGTGGGACGAGTTTGTAAAATATCTCAAAAACAGCCAAATTGAAGACATTAAAATCGGCGAGACCGAGATTACCGGCAAATTTAACCAGCAGGGCATTACCGCCCGCAGCAAGGGGACACCGGACACCTTTACAGTGGATTATAAGCAACAGGTGGTAGGCGAAGTCCTTGTTAAGATGTTAGATGAAAGCGGCGTAAAATGGCGGTTTGAAAAACAGCATATGTGGCTGTGGAACCTGATGGGGATGCTGCTGCCGGTGGTTTTCCTCGGGGCGCTTTTGTATTTTATGTTTATGCGGAACTTTCGCAGCGGCGCGGGCGGAATGCTGATGTCGTTCGGGCGCAGCAAGCATCGCGTTCAGGACAAGGACAAGTCGAAAGTAACATTTGAGGACGTTGCCGGCGTCGATGAGGCAAAAGAAGAGCTTGCGGAAATAATCGAGTTTTTGAAAAACCCGAAGAGATTTCAGCGGCTTGGGGGACGTATTCCCTGTGGCGTTTTGCTGGTGGGGCCGCCGGGATGCGGTAAAACGCTGTTGGCAAAAGCAATAGCGGGCGAGGCAGATGTGCCGTTCTTCAGCATATCAGGCAGTGATTTTGTAGAAATGTTCGTGGGCGTAGGGGCGTCACGGGTGCGGGACCTGTTCAGACAGGCGAAAGAAAATTCACCTTGCATAATCTTTCTCGATGAAGTGGATGCCATCGGGAAGAAACGCGGGCCCGGCTTTATCAGCGGGGGACACGATGAACGCGAACAGACCCTCAATGCTATCTTAGTCGAGATGGACGGCTTCGACACAAACGACCAGGTAATAGTAATCGCAGCGACAAACCGAGCGGACATACTTGACAATGCGCTGACGAGGCCTGGCAGATTTGACAGACAGATTTTCGTGCCGCTGCCGGACCTGAAGGGCAGAGTGGAGATTCTCAAGGTCCACTCAAAGAAGGTAAAACTCAATCCAGAGGCGAATCTTGAAAGGATTGCCCGCGGAACACCGATGTTCAGCGGAGCGGACCTTGCAGCGATTATAAATGAAGCGGCCCTGGCAGCGACAATGGCAAATAAAGACTCTATCGAACTATCCGATTTAGAGGAGGCCCGCGATAAAGTCCGGTGGGGCAGAGCAAAAAAGAGCAGAGTCATCGACCAGAAAGAGCGAGAGATTACAGCATATCACGAGGCCGGCCACACACTTGTGCAGGCGATGCTGAAGGACGCCGACCCGCTGCACAAGGTAAGTATCATACCGCGCGGGCCGATGGGCGGGGCGACATTCGCTCTGCCTGAAAAAGACAGAACAATATTTACGAAGAAATACTGCATGGCACTATTGCAGGTTTGTTTCGCGGGCAGAATCGCAGAGGAAATGTTTTGCGACGACATATCGAGCGGCGCACAATCGGACATTCAGCAGTCCACCAATATCGCAAGACAAATGATTTTGACGTGGGGGATGAGCAATGAGCTTGGTCTTATCCGTTACGGGCCTGAGGCAGCCGCCAGGGATATGATGTATATGGGGCCAATGGAAAAAGAATATTCGGAAAAAACGGCAGAATCCATCGACAATGAGATAAAAAAAATCATAAGCGAGGCATATAAAAGGGCAAAAGAGCTGATAGAAACCAACAAAGATAAACTTGAACGGATAGCAAAATCACTGCTGAAATACGAGACGCTTGACGCAGACGACGTTAAAATTATTCTGGAGGGCGGGACACTCGATAAACCTACCGTTGCCGATTTGCTCAACGCCGAACAGGCGAAAAACGAACGTGCAAAACCGGAAAGCGGAGAAGTAAAAGATTAAATGGTTCGACAGGCTCACCACAAGAGGCAAAAGGAAAAAAATCGTTCCGACTTTTTTCCTTTTGCCGGACAGGGGTTTTATGCGGGCAAATGTAATAACGACAGCTTTCACAATTTTTGTTACTTGCGCCGGATGGTGCTTGGGCAGCAAAACCAGTCCGGCAGGGCCGGCAAACATAATCACAACCGATGTAGTTACTATCTCTATCGAGCAGCAGTATGAATCTGTCCGGCCTGGCAGTAAATCCGCAGTTGCAGTCCATTTTGAGTTGAAAAAGGACTGGCATTTCTACGCTTCAGAAAAGAGCGCACCCGGTCAGACAAATCTTAAGTTAAAACCATTGTCAAAAGGGGCCGTAATTTTTGATAAGCCGATATTTCCCGTTCCGCAGTCGTATTTTGATGAAAATACGGGTGAAAAACTCGAAGTATTCAGTAATAAATTTACGGTATTTTTGCCGTTCAGTGTCGGCGATATTCAGATAAAGACAGGCGAAGCTGTTTTTGCGGAAATCAGGGTCGGTATCGAAGGTGCGTTATGCTCAGGCAGCCAATGCCGTATCCCCAATTTCAAAGATTTAGTTACGCAAGTCAGGATTGCGGGCGATGCGGCGATGAACAATGCGCGGTTTAGTTTGCCGAATCCTGCCAAAGATGCACAGGCATTGAGTTCTGAACGGGTGGTTTATCCGGCGGGCCTTGCATTATTGCTGGCGCTGGTGGCGGGATTATCACTGAACGTTATGCCGTGCGTCTGGCCTGTGCTGCCTGTTATAGTGATGCGGCTTGTCGAACAGGCAAAACAAAACAAGAGTAAATCCGTAACTATGGGTCTTGCCTTCTGCGTAGGGATACTGCTGTTCTTTGCCTGCCTTGCGGGAGCAAATATTATTTTGCAGATTTTCTACGGGACGGTTCTGCAATGGGGCGACCAGTTCCGCAGCGCAGGTTTTCTGACAGCGATGGCACTTCTGCTGGTGGTGCTTGCGTTATTTATGTTCGGGGTTTTTACAATAAATGTGCCTTCTTCAATAGCTGGCAGGTCTTTTTCTGGAAGCGGTTTCGCAGGCTCAATGGGGATGGGATTTCTGGCGGCGATATTGAGCACACCTTGCAGTTTCGGAATTCTTGCAGTGGCGTTTGCGTGGGCGCAGGCACGGCCTTTGCCCTTAGCTACGCTGGCGATAATGGTCATCGGGGCCGGAATGGCGATTCCATACGCAATATTGACCTCGATGCCGAGCCTGATAAGCCGGCTGCCCCCTGCCGGCCGATGGATGGAAATATTCAAGCAGTCGATAGGATTTATACTTTTAATTATAGCGGTAAAATTGATTGCCGCCCTGCCTGATGCTCGCAGGGTATCCGTATTATACTTTGCGGTGGCGATGACGTTTTGCGTCTGGATGTGCAGCAGCTGGGCAGGTTACAATTCTACGGCACTGCGCAAATGGCTGATTAGAATCATCGCAGCAGCCTTGGCGATTATCGCAGGGTGGGTGTTTTTGAAGCCCCCTGCCGGCGATATTATAGCCTGGCAGCAATATGATGCCAACCTGATAGAAAATACGCTGGCGCAGAAAAGGCCTGTGCTGATGAAATTCACAGCGGAGTGGTGCCTTAGCTGTTCAGTGGCGGACAAAAGAGTTTATCATCGCGGGGACATCGCTGCTCTGATAAAAGAAAAGAACGTGCTGGCGATTAAGGCAGACACCACGATGAAGGATTATCCTGCGACATACGCTTTGCAGCATATTTATAATGAGCCTGGGGTTCCTGTAAGCATGCTGTTTGTGCCGGGGAAAAAAGAACCGGCCAGGATATGGCGAGGCATAGATTTCAGCGATGAACTGAAAGATGCGCTGGAAAGGCTTCCTTTAAAATAGCTTATGGCGAAAAGAACAACGGCAGACAAAACAAGGGCGGCGGAAAGGATAAAAAATATTCTGCCGATTCTTAAAAAAACATACCCGAATGCGAGGACGGCACTTAATTTTGCCAATCCGCTGGAGCTTTTAATTGCGACGATTTTGTCGGCCCAATGCACCGATGTGCGGGTAAATATGGTAACAAAAAACCTGTTTAAGAAATACAAATCGACAAAAGACTGGGCAAAGGCAGACATAAAAGAGATAGAAACAGACATAAAAAGCACGGGTTTTTATCACAACAAGGCGATAAGCATCAAAGGCGCCTGCACAAAAATAATCGAGCAGTTCTGCGGCAGAGTTCCGGACACAATAGAAGAACTTACGACGCTACCGGGGGTAGGCAGAAAAACGGCGAATGTTGTGCTGGGCAATGCCTTCGGCAAACCTGCAATAGCGTGCGATACACACGTTATAAGACTTTCGCGGCGATTACAGCTTTCGGCGAACAGCGACCCTGTTAAGCTGGAATTTGATTTAGCCGAAATAGTCCCAGAGAAAGACTGGACGGTATTCAGCCATTTGCTGATTCTGCACGGCCGAAATATTTGCAAGGCCCGTAGGCCGGAATGTAAAATTTGCCCGATTGAAAAATACTGCCCTGCGGCGAACAACCCTGCTTTATGGTAGCATCGCTGTTAATCCGCCTGCGGTGGATGAAACTTGAAAGGTTTTTTATATGGTTGAGCCTATAAGCACTCCGGTTCAGGATCTGTGGCGGATATTCAGGATAATGGCAGAATTCACGGAAGGATTCGATGAGCTTGCCTCTATCGGGCCTGCGGTATCAATTTTCGGGTCGGCACGGGTAAAACCGACGGCGAAACATTATAAGCTGGCTGAGAAAACGGCTTTTGAGCTTGCAAAAGCCGGCTTTGCGATAATAACCGGCGGCGGCAGCGGAATTATGGAGGCGGCAAACAAAGGGGCTGCTGTGGCAGGCGGAAAAAGCATCGGCCTGAATATCGAGCTGCCGATGGAACAGATACCCAACGAATACCAGAACCTGTCGCTGCATTTCAGATACTTTTTTTGCCGCAAGGTAATGTTCCTCAAATACGCTCACGGCTTTATAGCCTTTCCGGGCGGATACGGGACAATGGACGAATTCACTGAGGCGCTGGTGCTGATTCAGACGCTAAAGCAGGCATCTTTCCCCGTGATTCTGATGTGCAGTGATTACTGGGGAGGACTGGTCGAGTGGATGAAAGAAAAGATGATGCGAGAGTATGATTATATTTCGCCGGAAGATATGAAGGTGTTCACGGTAGTCGATGAGCCGCAGGAGGCGGTCAAAATCATAGTGGATTTCAGAGGGCACAGCGGACTGGAGATGCCTGCCGGCGTCAGGAAAGCAAAAAATTCAAGGCGCAAATCTTAAAGACTCAGGCCGGATGCTGCGGCATAGTTTTATCCAGAAGCGAAAGCAGATATTTTTTGTCCGGGCCTCCGAGATGCTCCCACGGTAAAATTTCGTCATAGCCGAACTGTCTTTGTGCGATAGTTTCGACGTCCAAACCTGATTTTTCAAAGGCCTTTTTCCATATCTGATAATCGAAACATTCATCCCAGAGGTCGAACCTTGCGCCGCTCTGCCAGGCTGACTCGATGACGCTGCATAATTGTCTGCCGCCGCGTCCCGTTGCCGATTCGAGAATGCTGCGTTCTATATTGTGGAATTTGAAAGACAAAAATTTTGCGCGCAAATATTTTTTTTCATCAAGTATCAATCGTCTTGCGTTTTCAAAATAAGATTTTGGTTTCTGTGCCGTCCATCCAAGCGGCGTATGTGATTTGGGGACAAACCAGCTTATAGTGATGTTAATCTGTCCTGTTTTGCCGTCGATTTTTCTGCGGAGAGCAGCAAGCTGGTCGGCCAGATGCACAATTTGCCTTATGTCATCTTCTGTTTCGCCGGGCAGGCCGACAATGAAGTATAGCTTCAAAAGATGCCAGCCTGCTTTGTATGCGGCTTCGACGGCGGCGAACAAATCCTCGTTCTTCAGCGGCTTGTTGATATTTTCTCTGGCCTTTTCACTGGCGGCCTCGACGGCAATTGTCAGACCGCTTTTTCTGACAGAAGCCATCAATTCAGGCAGGAGTTTCAACTGCTGATCGACCCGCAGGCTTGGCAGCGACAGCCCCACGTGTTTGTCGCGGAAGTATTCGTGAAGAGAGGCAATTAATTCTTCAAGTTTCGGGTAATTGGCAGTAGACAAGCTCAGCAGACTGACCGTATCAAACCCTGTTGCATGATAACAGGCTTTTGCAGTATCAGTGATTTTTTCGATGCTCCGGCAACGGACTGGTCTTCTGCAGAAGCCTGCCTGACAGAAAAGACATCTGCCGGGACAGCCCCGCATAATTTCAACGCTGACCCGTTCGTGAACGGCCTGCGTAAACGGCACTATGGGGCAAAGCGGAACGGGAGCATTTTCGAAATCCTGCACGACTGCATTTTTAAATTGCCCCCGCAGAGCAGGCAAAGTCGGTCCAAAACTTTTTATTTTTTCGCTTTCATACTCGAATCCGTAAAGCGAGGGGACATAAGCCCATTCGAATTCTAAGGCAGCTTTAAGGAGGATTTGTTTTTTGGTTTGGCCATTTTGTTTTGCGGTTTTAATGAGTCTTGCCAGCTCCTCTACAGAGTCTTCACCTTCGCCGAGGACAAACAGGTCGATAAAGTCGGCGAGGGGTTCGCAGCAGTTGGCCATACCGCCGCCGGCGATTATGAGGGGGTCGTCTTCGCTCCGCAGCCTGCTGCGGACGTTCAGGCCGGCCAGGTCAATCATATTAAGCACATTTGTATAACAAAGCTCATTGGTCAGGCTAAAACCAATAACGTCGAAACTTTTCAGCGATGCCTTTGATTCGAGGGTAAACAGGGGGATATTTTTTTGTCGCAGGATTTTTTCTGCGTCGAGCCAGGGAGCGAAGGCCCTTTCGGCGGCAACATCGTCAAATTTATTGAGGATGTCGTAGATAATTGCCAGGCCTGTATAGCTCATTGCTATCTCATAAATGTCAGGAAAACACAAGGCGACCGTCAAGTTACAATTTGCGAGGTTTTTTTGGATTTGGTTTATCTCGCCGCCAATGTATCTGCTCGGCCTGCGGACAAAGGGCAGAAATTCCCTTTCGATTCGGTCGGTCAATATTGTTATCTGTCTTTTACTCACAAAGACATTATAGGAGGACGGCTGATTATTTTCTATTGATTATTGTCCAATTATCCATTATCAATGGCTGCAAATTGAAAGGTTTTTATGAACAGGAACCATCGAATAGCAATCGAAATTATCGGGGGAGGCATCCTGATTGCTGCGCTGTATTTTTTAATCCCTGCAAAAAAAGGGCTGATTGACGTCGACAGCGGCTATCGGCCTGTGATGGGGACAATTGCCCATATCGTTGCAGTTGCGGCGGATTCAAAGACGGCAATGAAAAGCATCGACTCAGCATTCGAGCAACTGAACGACATTGAGAACCTGATGAGCGCGCACAAGGAAATATCAGAAATCAGCAGGATAAACCGCAATGCTTATAAAGAGGCTGTGAAGGTAAGCAGCGACACTTTCGAGGTGCTGCAAAAGAGCATCAGGTTCGGCAGGCTTACCGGCGGGGACTTCGATATTACGGTCGGACCGCTGATTGACCTCTGGCGGTCGGCAGGCGAAGCAAATTCGGTCCCGACCGATGTAGAAATACAACAGGCTCTTTCAAAAGTCGGCTATGAGAAACTCATACTCGACGCAAACGAAAATAGTGTGCGGTTCGCCGCAGAAGGTATGAAACTGGATTTGGGCGGGATAGCGAAGAGATATGGAATCGACAAGGCCGTGGAGGCAATGCAAAAGTGCGGCGCAAGGGGCGGACTAGTTGACGTCGGCGGCGATATTCGATGCTTCGGCAAACCGCCAAAGGGTAAAGAATGCTGGCTGGTGGGACTGCAGGACCCGAACGCCGCCGAAACGACGCTTGGCGAAAGTAAATGTTTATTCGTCCTGAAACTGAAAGATGCAGCGGTTACCACAAGCGGAAGTTACCGGCGATTCGTGCGGATAAAAGGAAAAAGATACAGCCACATCATCAATCCTCACAGCGGGTATACCTGCAATGAGTTTTCGAGCGTTACCGTTATCAGCGACAATGCAGCCAATGCCGATGCGCTGTCGCTGGCAGTAAGCGTGATGGGGCAGGAAAAAGGACTGAAGTTTATCGAGTCGCAGAAAGGGACGGAAGCGATTTTAATTTCACCCGCTCCTGAATACAAAATTGTGATGACGAAAGGAGCGGAACAATATATAAGTGAAATGATGGAGACAAATATGTATAAAAAATACGAGGTGCAAAAGGCGGTGAAAAAACCGAAATCCGACGGGGACTGGTCAGGCGAGGTATGGGGTAAGGTAAAGCCTCTTGAGATAAAAGAGCGGATGGGGCCGGAACCTAAATACAGGCCTGTTGCGCAGGCAAAGGTTTTGTATGATGAACAGTTTGTATACGTAATCTTTCGCGTCGAAGACAAATACGTCAAAGCCACTGCACAAAAACATCAGGAGCCTGTGTTTATAGACAGTTGTGCGGAATTTTTCTTCACGCCGGGGACGGATATTTCGCAGGGATATTTCAATATAGAGGTGAACTGCGGCGGAACGGTTGTTTCCAGACATCAGACGGCGCCGAAGACAAATCCTCAGCCTTTGAGCGAGGACGAAATTGATATGTTAAAGATATATCATTCGGAGCCGAGGATTGTCGAGCCGGAGAAACAATCGCCGACGGTGTGGCTGATTGAGTATCGTGTGCCTTATGAGATACTGGAAAAGCGATGCCCCGTTATTCGGCCTGCGCCGGGGGTTACGTGGCGGGCGAACTTTTATAAATGCGGCGATAAGACCTCAAACCCGCACTGGCTGACGTGGTCGAAGGTAGATTTCCCTGAGCCGAGATTTCATCTGCCGGAATTTTTCGGAACGCTGGAATTTAAGTAGGATTATGCTTTTGCTGCAATGGTTTTTTCGGCGGGCGGGCGGGGAGGCGGAGCGGTTTTGCCGCGATAAACAATTACGCCGGTGGGACACTTGTTCATAGCGACTTCGGCCTGTGCGGAAGGCTGGTATGCTTCAAAATTAATCTGTGCCAAATTATCTTTGATGATGAATAAATCGGATTGCTTGGTGCAAAGGCCGCAGGCGATACAGCCGACGCTGCACATCGAGCGAGTTACTTTGCCGGTCTCTTTATTGCTGCAGGCGACGGTCATCATATTTTCATAAGAGAATGGGACCATCTTGATTATGTTTCTCGGACAGGCCCTTGCGCAGGCGCCGCAGCCTGTGCATCTGTCATAATTGACCGTAGCCAGACCATCGATGATGTGAATGGAGTCAAACCTGCAGGCCCTTGTGCAATCGCTGAAGCCGAGACAGCCGAATTTGCAGGCCTGTGCATTGGGCAAGGCATTTGCCGACAGGCAGGTAGGTATGCCTTCATATTTTGCGCAAAAGATTTTGTCTGCGGTGCGAGCGCGGCAAAATACAACCGGCCTTTGCGGCGGGCCTGATTCGCTGATTTGCAGGTTCAGGGTCTGGGCGATTTTTTCGAGGGTCGCCAGCCCCCCGGGCGCACATTTGCCGAGCAAAATCGGGTTGGCAACAACGGCTTCTGCGTAATTCTGACAGCCTGCGAAGCCGCAGGCGCCGCAATTGGCACCGGGCAGAGCCGCAAGCACCTTTTCAATCCGAACATCCCGCTGAACTTTGAGTTTTTCACTTGCGATTAAAAGCACAATCGCAAAAAAGAACCCGAGCACAACCAGTGTTATGCCGGCGTTAGCGGCGTGAGTCCAAATTCCAATTTGGTTTGCCAATACGAACATCATTGTTTAATCATTCCTGCAAAACCCATAAATGCCAAAGTGAGCAGGCCTGCGGTAATCAAAGTAATGGGCGCGCCTTTGAGACTTTGAGGAACATCGGCCAAGTCCAAGTCTTCACGTATGCCTGCCATAATGCAAATAGCGAGAGTAAAACCTATGCCTGCGCCGGCACTTAAAACCGCTGCCTCCGGCAGATTGTCCGTTAGCCAGAAGACATTTATAAGCAGGCATACTCCGAGGATAACACAATTGGTGCTGATAAGAGGCAAGAATATGCCGAAACTATCATATAAAGAGGGGAAGAATTTGCGAACATACATTTCAACAAGTTGAACGGCTCCTGCGATGACAACTATGTAGCAGATATAGTTTGTAATCTCAAGGCCGAACGGCTTGAGAATATAGAAATCAATAAGCCAGGTGAGGACGCCGCTCAAAGTGGTAACAAACGTTACGGCCAGTCCCATACCGAAGGCAGTATCGATTCTGCCTGATACGCCGATATAGGGACAGGTGCCGAGAAATCTTGTAAAGACAAAATTATTTACTATCACGACAGACAAAAAACCCATCAGCAGAACATACATTTTGTCCATATCATTACCTCTTTTTCGCAGTCATCAGGGCAAAAAATGCCAGAATTAAACCAAGCGTTACAAATGCGCCGACAGGCATCTGCATTCCTGCACAGGGGACAAACGACTGGGGCATAATTTGTATGTCGAAGAATTTGCCCGTTGCGAGGATTTCGCGAATACCTGCGAGGACGCATAATGCCCCGGTAAAGCCGATACCTGTGCCGATGCCGTCAAGAGTGCTGACCCAGATATTGGACCTGCTGGCGCAGGCTTCGGCACGAAAGATGATTATACAGTTTACAATAATCAGAGGGACATAAGGCCCGAGGATTTCGCTCATTACGGGCTGAAACGCCCTTAGATACAGGTCAGCAATGGTGACGAACACTGCGATGGCCAGGGTAAACATAATTATGCGAAGATGCGGTTTGAGGAGGTTTCTCATCAGGCTGACGACTATGTTACTGCAAACAAGGACGAAAATTACGCTGAGACCCATTGTCAGGGCGGGTTTGACGGCGGTAGTAACCGCCAGCGGCGGACACAGACCGATAAGCAGGCGAAACGTGGGATTTTCCTCCCACAAGCCGACGGTTAAAGCCCGCAGATAATTTGGTGAAGAATTATTGTTTGCCATTGCCTATCAAGCCTTTTGTCTGCAGTTCCTCTTTTACTTTGTCTACGTAAGTGTTGAATATGTTAACTACAGCGGTGCTGGTAACAGTAGCTCCACTGATAGCAATAATACTATTATCAATTTGCTGAGGATTGCCGACCTTTGAAAGCTCCAGTTTTGCCGCCGGTGCGCCTTTAAACTGGTCGCCGAAAAACGGCCCTTTTATTTTATCGCCGAAACCCGGCGTTTCAGTGCAGGTAAGAATGTTATAGCCGACAAATTTTTCACATTTACTGTCTACGCCGATAATCAAGTCAATCGGCCCACCGAAACCCGAACCTGATGCGATAAATGCAAAGCCTGCGCACTGATTATCGGAACCGACAGCTTTATAGATGTCGGTTTTGAACACCCTGCCTTTTTGAGCAGTGATTTCCACACCCGGAACGACAACTTCAAAGGAAGCAGCGTCTGTGATAAGTCCCCGCATAAGATTGCTGATTTTTTCTTTCTGGTTTTTTTCTATCTGCGGTTTCCAGGCAGAGTCCGCCGCCGCAATCATCAGGCCGAAAACGAAGGACGAAACAATCAGCAGCCAGCTTTGCTCTATGAAGTATTTTACTTTAGACATTCGGCTTGCCTCCTGCAGGAATTAATTTGCAGGCCCTGTCAATCAGGGGCGTTATGCCGTTCATCAGCAGCACTGCATACATTACACCTTCGGGATATTCGCCAACAATTCTTATGAGCATTATCATAGCGCCGACACCGATTCCGAAAATCCACATACCCTTTTTCGTCAAAGGCGATGTTACAGGGTCGGTGGCAATGAAGAATGCGCCGAGCAGCATTCCGCCTGTAGTTATATGAAACAGAGGCGAAACATAGGCGGCTGGATTTATCAGCGAGGTAACCGCTGCAATAACAAATGACGATGCCAGCACGGCCAGGGGTATATGGAAGGCTATAGTTTTTCTTACGAGCATATATATACCGCCGAGCAGCAATGCCCAGGCGCTTGTTTCGCCGAGACAGCCGCCAATTTCGCCGGTTACGGTGGCTTTAAATTGTTCGCTTACAGCCTGCGCACCAGTTTTGGTTTTAACAGCCTGTTTGCTCCAGGCCAGCGGCGTTGCCTGCGTTCGGGCATCGATTTTACTTTCGGGGGAGATTTTCGACATTGAGGAATCCATAGTAGCAGGCACAGTCCAGGTAGTCATCAGCATACCGAAAGATACGGTCAGAAACGCCCTTCCGACCATAGCAGGGTTAAAGATATTGGAGCCAAGACCGCCGAAAACCATTTTGCCGATGGCGATGGCAAACGCGCTGCCGATTACCGCGGCCCACCAGGGCAGAGTCGGCGGAAGCGACAGGGCAAGAATTATGGCGGTAATGACGGCGCTTAAATCGCCGAGCGACTCGAACGGATTAGATTTTCTGCGGATAAGATTGCAAACCCATTCAGTAACAAGGGACGAAATAATGCAGACTGCGATAAGTATGAAAGCATACCTGCGGAAATAATAAACGGAGACCGCCATTGCAGGGACAAGAGCGATTATGACATCGAGCATAACCCTGCGGGTCGAAAGCCGACTGCCAATATGCGGCGATGGCGAAACTATTATGTCTTTAAGCATAGTTGTCCTTGTTATTCGGGCATTTTCTTTTTCTGCCTTGCGAGAAAGATTTTTCCAGCCTTAATATGCCCTGTCAGCTCTATTTTGGCCGGGCAGACATAGCTGCAGCAGCCGCATTCGATGCAGGCGGTGATATAATAACTTTCGGCCACGCTGATACAATTATTTTTTACTGCGTGAGCGATTTTGGTCGGGTTAAGATGTTCCGGACAGGCGTCGAGACACCTGCCGCAGCGAATACAGGGCGTCTGCTGTTTTTCGAATTTTTCCCTGCCGATTTGCTCTTTTGTCAGCACGGTAACGGCATTTGTAGTTTTTGTAATCGGCGTTGAAAGGTCAGCAACAGCGATGCCCATCATTGGCCCGCCGAGCACGACTTTTGCCGATTTTTGAGTAACCCCGCCGCAAAATTCGACAAGCTCGCCGACCGATATTCCTATGGGGACATAGTAATTGCCAGGCCTGGCGACTGCCTCACCCGTAACGGTTACTACCCGGTGGGTCAACGGTGCGCTGCAGACGACCGCCTCTGCAATGGCCGCCGTTGTCGCAACGTTTAACACCAGCACACCAATCATCGGCGGAATACCGCCTGTGGGGACGCTTTTTTTCAAAATCGCTTTTATCAATTGTCTTTCGCCACCCTGTGGATATTTTGTTTTTACGGTAACAACCCTGATGTTGTCGGCGTTTACGGAATTTTTCAAAGCCTTATTTATTGCCTCTATTGCCTGCGGCTTATTGTCCTCGATACCTATGACGACGTTTGAACATTCTGCGGCTTTGGCGGTGAGCTTAATTCCGGCGATAAGCTGATTTGTCCATTCGAGCATAACGCGATAATCGCAGGTGATATATGGTTCACATTCGCAGCCGTTGATAATTATCAGCTTCTTCGGTGTTTTTGGATTCGGCTCAAGTTTTACTCTCGTTGGAAATCCTGCTCCACCCATACCAACGATGCCGGCCTGACGGACGGCTTCGCGTATTTGCTCAGCCGAATATGCACCGTCGTCGAAATTGTCTGTGAATTTTGCAAAAGGCGGCAGTTTCGGAGGATTGCCGGCAGGGTCAGTTTCTATAACAACAGCCATACTCCGGCCAAGAACAGAGTGAGACTGAAGGGAGATTTCTTTTACCTTGCCGCTGACGGAAGAATGCACGGGGGCGGAAACAAAAGCGGCGGCATCGCCGACCTTTTGTCCAAGCTGAACGGCGTCCGCCTTTTTTACCAGCGGCTCACAGGCAGCACCTATGTGCTGGCTGAGCATTATCGCAATCTGTTTGCCGACAGGCCCCTGCTCTATCGTTTTTTCACAGGTAAGATGTTTACTTTGCGGCGGATGCACGCCGCCACAAAAAGTAAATATGCCTTTGATATTGTTAGAACGCATTTCATAACCTCCTGAGTGTTATGATAAGGCAAGCAATATGAAAGAAAGCATTATACACAGTAATATCACGATCCCACCTGACAACGAGTCGGCGATTATTTCCCAGCCACGAAAA
>Ga0315278_10001717_pt1 | contig 19363 bp, 10 predicted proteins | sample YL17G06_0_MG_FD_203880 | JGI IMG/M metagenome (GOLD analysis project Ga0315278, IMG submission 203880) | Sediment microbial communities from Yellowstone Lake, YNP, Wyoming, USA - YL17G06_0 | ecosystem: Environmental > Aquatic > Freshwater > Lake > Sediment | place: USA: Wyoming | collected... | reverse complement strand
AAAATTATAATCTGCGAATTGGGAGAGTACTATACGAGCGATTCAGCAATCGATACGAGCAAATCAGCAACCGAAGAAACACAGGCTAAATTTATTACTGACGTGCTCGCAATAAATAGTGATGTGGTTTACTGGGAGCCGGCATGGGTCTGGAATTCGCCGGTTGGCTACAGGGCATTGTTTAAACCGATTTCAGGGGATCCGAAAAACGTTGAAATGACAAAAGGTCTAGCCAGCTTTGGAGGTAAAGCGTGCCCATAAAAAGCGAAGATATTTATAAATGACGGAGTATAAATTTCGGTTCCCAGGCGAAAAATTTTAAAAAGGAGGTAAAAAAATAATAAGTTTGGGAAAGCACTAAAGAGGCGTTAAAAGTAAGCAAAATTGAAAGGACAAATAATGTACAAGAAAATTAGTTATGTAGTGCTTATGATGTTGCTTCTGCTGTGTATTATAACACCAAAGGAGGCTTATGCCGTAAAGGGCGCTGATGTGTCTAGTTTGACAGCACAGGAAGCTTTGGGCGTTAAGTACAATGAGTGCGGCATACAAAAAGACATGCTTACCATTTTAAAGAATCACGGTATAACTCTGGCTCGCATACGATTATTTGTTAATCCTAGCGAACCCCAGAACCTCGCTTACGTGACAGCTCTCGCCGCTCGTTGCAAGAGCGCCGGTATGCAGGTTATGCTGACTCTGCATTATTCTGATACATGGGCTGACCCTTCAGCTCAGACCAAGCCCGCAGCATGGAAGAGACTGACTCAGGCGGCACTGGTTACCAAGGTTTACGACTACACGTATAGTGTCTGCTCTGCGATACAGCCGGACTATGTCCAGATTGGCAATGAGACCACCTGTGGTATGCTCTGGCCGAATGGAAACGCCTGTAATGGAAATTGGGCGAATCTTAGAGCCTTTATAACCTCCGGTCATAATGCTGTAAAAGCTGCCTGTAGCGCAACTACTATTGTCCATGTTAGTGAGTCAAATGCGGATGACCTCAAATGGTTCTTTGATACCCTTCTTTCGGGAAGCGTTTCATTTGATGCGATCGGGATATCTTATTATCCCGAATGGCATGGCGACATTGCTAACCTCGATGCTATGAATACCCAGGCGGAGTCTTATGGAAAACCTGTCATAGTCTGCGAAATAGGGGACTACTATACCGGTACCGGATATAGCGAAGATACTCAGGCTCAATTTGTTACTGATGTGCTGGCTGTAAACAGCAACGCTATTTACTGGGAACCAGGCTGGGTTTGGGATTCGTCGGTTGGCTACAAGGCATTGTTCAAACCGATTTCCGGAAACTGGCAAAATGTCGAAATGACCAAGGGTCTGGTAGCCTTTGGCGGTAACGCCTGCGGCGGCGGCTGTACTGTAAGTACGATGCACGTTGCATCTATCGTTTGCGGTACAAAGAGCGGAAGCCAGGGCAAAAAATATGGAACCGCAACTGTGACAGTTCAAAACAACTGCGGCAGTGCTGTTTCCGGTGTAACAGTTACCGGTACCTTTAGCGGCAGTTACAATGAAACGCGGAGCGGCACAACCAACAGCAGCGGCCAAGTTGTGCTGACAACACTTGCACAGGTTAAATCGCCTGCATTCACCTTCTGCGTGAGTAACTTATCCGGAACGCTGACGTATAGATCGCAAGATAACGTTGTAACATGTGCTAATTATTAAAGATAATTATTATTCAATTGTTTCAAAAGCGTGGCAATCTTAACAGGTTGCCGCGCTCTTTTGTGTATACCCGTAACCTGAGTTAGGCAAGTTCTTTGCGTAGCAGCCTGATGTCACCTATTTTTAGCTGCGTTTCTTTTGTAGATGGGAATTCTCCGGTTTGGTGGAATTTTTTGGGTTCAATTTCTGCCCGACCAGCCTGTGGTTCCGAGCCTTTTTAGTCGCATGAATAGCCTTGTTCTATAACGGGCTTCGCTGCCTGTAACTTGTGTTCTTTACTATATTTCCGGTACTTTGCCATAACGAACACTTCTTGTAAATTGGGGCATTATAACCTCTGACCAAGTGTCCGTCATCTGTTCAGCACCTCAGTTATTTTTTTAATATAAAATTTTATATTTGTTTTCGGCTGTTTTTTTTGTATACTTTGTATGCCTTTGATATGGGCATATAAACAAGTAAACTTCTCTTAAAAAAAGGAGGATGCCAATGGACGAAAAGATTATTTATCAGTTCCTGCCAGATAACAAACGTATAAATCCTCATAAATCTCGGTTCCCCAAGCAAGAAATTTAAAAAGGAGGTGAGAAGTAATGAGTTTGGGAAAGCACTAAAAAGAAACGTTGAAAGTTAAGTAAAATTGAAAGGACAAATTATGTACAAGAAAATTAGTTATGTGGTGCTTATGATGTTGCTTCTGCTGTGTATTATAACACCTAAGGAGGCTTATGCCGTAAAGGGAGCGGACATATCCACATTAACAACGCAGGAAGAAACTTATGATGTCGTGTACAGAGAGAATGGCGTAGCCAAAGACCCTCTCACCATTTTAAAGAATCACGGTATGACTCTGGCTCGAATACGATTATTTGTTAATCCGGACACTAGTGACGACGGTACGAAAATGAACCTTGCTTACGTGACAGCTCTCGCCGCCCGGTGCAAGTCCGCCGGGATGCAAGTCATGTTGACTCTCCATTACTCGGATACATGGGCCGATCCTGGCGCCCAGACCAAGCCCGCCGCATGGAGTACTCTGACTCAGGAGCAACTGGTTTCCCAGGTTTACGACTACACGTATAGTGTCTGCAATGCGATAAAGCCGGACTACACCCAGATTGGCAATGAGATTAGCTGCGGCATGCTCTGGCCGAATGGAAACGCCTGTGAGGGAAATTGGGCGAATCTTAGAGCCCTTATAACCGCCGGCCATAACGGTGCGAAAGCCGGTGGAGGTGGGACTACCATAGTCCATGTTGCTGAGAGTTCTGCAGCAGACCTCAAATGGTTCTTTGATAACCTTCTCGCATCAAGCGTCTCATTCGACACGATCGGGTTGTCTTATTACCCGGAGTACCATGGCGACATCGCTAACTTTGATGCCATCAACACCCAGGCTAAGTCTTATGGAAAGGGTGCCATAGTCTGCGAAATGGCTGACTATTACACCGGCGTCGCCAAAGCAACCGAAGCCACTCAGGCAGCGTTTGTTACTAACGTGCTGGCTATAAACAGCAACGCTATTTACTGGGAACCGTGCTGGCTCTGGAATTCGCCGGTTGGCTACAAGGCATTGTTCAAACCGATTTCCGGAAACTGGCAAAATGTCGAAATGACATTAGCTCTGTCATCCTTTGACAACCCACCACTTGGTCCAATCTATCAAGCAGCAGGTGCGGTGGTCTCCGGCACTGGCGCAATTACACCGGCATGGCCAACACATCAGTCGGGCGATGTTGCTCTGCTTATAGTCGAATCGGCGAACCAAGCCATCTCGCTCTCAACCCCGGCGGGTTTCGCAGAAGTAACTAACTCTCCGCAGGGCACGGGAACAGCCGCAGGGACAGCAGCAACACGTCTTGCAGTTTATTGGAAGCGCGCTACAACGTCAGCAGAAGCACAGCCGACCGTTGCTGATTCAGGCGATCATACTATTGCCAGAATTATCACGTTCCGCGGAGTAGTCGCATCAGGTAATCCATGGGATGTTACAGCCGGAAACGTAGCTTCATCTGCAAGCACATCGGTTTCAATACCGGGCGTAACAACCACAGTTGCCAACACCCTCGTTGTAGGGATTGTCGCAAACGGTACCGACACGAGTACCGCACAAACCTCGGGCTGGACAAATACCAACCTGGCCAGTTTGACGGAACGAGTAGATAGCAACACCAAGAGCGGTAACGGCGGAGGATTTGGAGTAGCCACCGGCGTTAAGGCAACAGCAGGCGCTACTGGAAATACGACAGCTACACTTGCCACATCATCAGTACAGGGAAGGATGAGCATCGCACTCAAGCCGTAAGTAAATAGATGCTTTTTACATATGCTGCCCGGTTATTCGCCGGGCAGCTTTTTTTTGCAACATCTGACAATGCCGATGATCTCATCACTGACTACAGCCTATTTTACAACCCCCCAAAACCGCGTTATCAGTACTGAAAACAGGCTATTCAGTAGGTTATGAAATGGCTTCTAACGTTGAAGACACATGCAACGCCTCATAATATTCTGTATCCCAGAAATAACACATAATCATCGTAACATCCAATAATATACTTTATAGATGTTTTAAATTAAGACTTTGTCACAAAAATGGTTAAAAAAACACAAAATAAATTAATTTTAAATTCCGAATAAGACGATATTACGGACATTACAATAGAGTTTAGAGTTTATAAATGTACTATCTTTAATGAGGAATATTATATGCGAAACATGAAGAACAATAGTTACAGACTGGGGTCAGCTTTGTGCATTATTGCGTTTCTGTTAATCCTTTTATCAGTTCCGCATAACGCTTTTGGCGCTGAGGCTTCCGATGCAAATGGTTTATTCAGTATGTCCCTTGAGAGCCTGATGAATGTGGAAATTACCTCTTCGGCACGCCGGTCTCAATCACTAAGTCGTGCGTCCCGAGCGGTGTATGTGATAACAGCAGAAGATATCAGGCAGGCAGGCCCCGTAAGGATAGAGGAACTTTTTCGCCAGGTGCCCGGAATGGATGTGTTTCGGACTAAAGGCCTTGTTTATGAAGTAGGCAGCCGAGGATTTGCCAAATGGAGTAATGAAAGAATGCAGGTTCTGATGGATGGCCGGCCGTTGTACGACCCGTATCTCGGCGGAACTTTGTTTTACCTGAATCCGGTATTCCTGGATGAGATAGAACGAATCGAAGTCATTCGCGGTTCTGGTGGTGTTGTCTGGGGCGTCAACGCGATGAATGGAGTAATCAATATAATCACTAAAAAAGCGGCCGATACACAGGGCGGATTGGTTTCCGGCAGTGCCGGCAGTCGCGAATTACAACAGGGATTTATACGATACGGCGGTACCGATGGCCCTTTCTCTTATCGAGGCATGGTAGGTGACTTTCATGAAAAAGGATTTGCTCGTGACTATAACGGCGACATTGGTAGATTCAATGGTGACGAGTACGATGCATTTCAAAGCACCGTGCGCGGCGAACTTAAACTGGATGATGATAAGATGCTGACCTTTACAGGCGGACAGCAAAATGGAGGTGAGCCGCTCCAGTATATGAACCTTCTATTTGAGAAAACTTTCGAGGATGATAGTAAGTTTCAAATACGATGGACAGAAAGCTATATTACGCGTACCAAGAATAACTGGAAGGATGATAGGGACTGGGGAAACTGGCTTGGCGGAGACACACGCTCTCATGAGGAGATGGTCGAAGTGCAGTATAACTTTTCGTACGACAAGCACAGCTTTGTCCTGGGGGCGGACTATACACGGGATATGTACAGCAGCACGACGCATATGGCAGGACAATATCACCCTACTTCCCCATCGAGTTTTGCTAACGACCAGGTCAGTGCTTTTATCGAAGATGAAATTACTCTGGCTGATAACCTGTGGTACACCATTGGTTTCAGAGGACATTATAATGAGTTCACAAACTATGACTGGGCCGGCAGTATGGCTTTGGTCTGGGAGTTCACGCCGAAACATTTTATAAGGGGTGCGATATCAAAGGCATTTAGAAGACCAACTATACGGGAAGAGTTCTTAAACACCAGTATATCATGGGGTAAGTTTGGAAATGATTCTCTGCGTAATGAAGAATCGGTTTCCTACGAAGTCGGTTACCGTGGGCAATGGGCGAAAAACGTATCAGTTAATGTTGAAGGATACGTCAATAAGACTAAAGACCTGATATCCTTAGAGACCCTGACAGACCCGAGCTGGCACCAACAGTTCAAAAATATGTATGATGTTACAACTTACGGCATTGAGACGTCGGTCGACTGGAAACCTGTCGATTGGTGGCTTATCCGGGGGTTCCATACTTACATGCATCAAACGGGCAGAAATCAACTTACTGGGTATGGTAATGGCGATAAACTGGATATGATGTTGAGTCCGCAGCAGCGGGCAGGTTTGACCAACCGTTTTTATCTGGATAAATCCACTACGTTGAATACTCAATTGTATTGGACCGGCAGGGGGATTACCAAGTCCCTCGATAGTATAGAAGCAACAAAGCCTTCCTGGAGACTCGATGTTCGCTTGGCCAAAAGCATCTGGAAGGACACGGCAGAACTCGCCATCGGTGTTACTAATCTCCTTGACCAGTCTCATACCGAGGGAGGTAGGCAATGGTCAGGCGCGTCAACAAGCTTCACCGAGATACCCGGACGGCAGTTTTATTTCCAGTTCTTCTATAAGTTCTAAATTCCGGGAATTAGCGTAGGAAAATCAAAGAGCCTTACCATCTTAATGCGTAAGGCTCTTTTTTTTGAATGTGTTTAGCAGTCGAGATAATCGCCCTGAAACTGCCGAGCCTGTTAGTTATTGACTGACAATGCCGGCGGTCACACTGCTTTTAATTTACCCGCTTGCCAGGTCAAGCCTGTAAACGTAAATGATATGCTTGATTTTGTGAGACAGATTTATTATTTTGATGTCAAATGCCAAATACCAGTTCGGGAGAAAACATTATGGAACGTAGAATATTCTTTGGAATATATTTTTTCTCTATTTTGCTTATGACTGCGGCTCAGGCAGCCAATCCCCTTTTTCCTTCTCCTGCTGTTTTCACAGCGGACCCCGACGCACATTTATGGAAGGATGGAAAGCTCTACGTTTATATGACCTCGGATGAGGGAACGCCTCCGGCCGAAAAACCATGGATTAACTTTGACAAAATGAAACGCTGGTATGTCAGCTGTACAGAAGATTTAAAAACATGGTCCGAACCCAGACAGATATTATGCATTGATGATATTGCCTGGGCAAAAGGATGCGCCTGGGCCGCTACCGCTGCTTATGAACCAAAAACCGATAAATATCTTTTTTACTTTAGCGTCAAAACTAAAAATGATAATTGGGCTGTCGGGATTGCGGAAAGCAATAGTCCTGAGGGGCCTTTTACCAATCCAACTATTCTATTACAGGATAATACAGAACATACATGGGGGATTGACCCATGTGTTCTCGTAGATGATGACGGGAGGGGCTATATTTACTGCCAGGAGTCGATGGCCCAACTCGGTGACGACCTGAGGTCTGTAAAGAAGGGCACGATAAAAAAGCTCAAAGACGTTAGTAATTTATTGAAATTCCCAAAGGATGAAAATGGCAAACTGATTGCCTTGGAAGGCCCGTTTGTTTTCAAAAAGGACAATACTTATTACCTGTTGGTCTCGGCGTTTGGTTATTCGAAGATTGCATACCTTACTTCCAAAAATCCACTTGGGCCTTTTCGGTATAAAGGCATTGTAATGGATTATGACTCTGAACTTGGCGGCAATAACCATTCGTCTGTTGTCAAATTCAAAGACAAGTGGTTGATGTTTTACCATCGTCATGAAAAGCCGTGCCTGCGAAGAGTGTGTGTAGACGAATTGAAAATAAAGAATGGCAAACTTCAGCCAGTCCATCGTACCAGTGACGGGCCATTTAATAACTAGGTTCTTTTTTATCAATTGTTACACCAGGCCAATCATCTGTTCTGAATAAAGATGAAGGCAATCCTACTTTGTTAAAAAGGTTAGATTCATCCGTATTGCTCCAGGCAAATCTGACGGCAACAGGGTGCTTGACTTTATCGCTCGAAACTACAACTGTATTGCCATCAATAACAGCTTCAGCCTCGACAAATTTCCTGTCACTGCCTGCGATTGTGAAACAGGTTAATTTTGGTCCTTTCATCATCAGCCCGCCATCGCTGTAATTAAAGAAAATACGAATTTTGTCATCTTCAACTCGCATTGATTTGTAGATCGGGCCGGAATAGACAATATCGTAACCGTAGGTTTTGGCAAGTGCCCACAGTGCCAGTCTTCTGCCGACATCCTGTTTGTTTTTGGGGTGTACATCATCTACATTGCCAATATCCGACGTGACCACCATACCGGTATTGGGAATCGAAAGCGCCATTGACTGTGCTTCACACAATTCGGCACATTCAAAAGGTTTGTACCAACTCTTAAATGGTGCTATCTGAACATAATAAAACGGGAAATCACCTTGCTTCCAATCGGTACGCCAATTCTTAATCAAAGCAGGAAAAAGCTTACGGTATTGGAAAGCTCGCTCAGCATTAGATTCCCCCTGATACCATACCACTCCGCGTATGCCGAAAGGAATCAACGGCGTAACCATCCCATTATAAAGCACAGAGGGCTTGTTGGGATTTTGACCTTTTACTTCAGGTTTGGGGCCTGGATTTATGCCGATTTTATAAAGCCAATCTCCCGCAAGAGAAATTTCATTTTCTCCGCGGTTGTCAGCCGGGTAAATTTTCATCTGGTTTGCCTGCCCATAAATTCCTCCCTGCCCGGCACCATCAAAAACCCTAACGGCGATTACATTTTTTCCAGAGCTGATTAAGAAGGGTGGAACCCTATACTTTCGATTGGCATCCCAACTGTCAGTTTTCCCCACTTCTTTTCCGTTGACCCACGTAGTGTCTTTATCATCGATTGGGCCTAATTCAAGAATTAACTCCTTTCCTGCCCAGGCCGGTGGAATTGTGACGTTTTTTCTGAACCAGACCACTCCATCCATCAAGAGACCGGCATTTTCCCATGCTTGCGGCAGCCGCATTACTTTCCAGTCCTGTTCGTCCATATCAGGGTCCATCCATCCTGCTTCACCAGGGTCAGGTGCGTTTAATCTTTTGAACCACTGTTCCAGTTCCTGCTCAGATTGCTTTATCTCCTCCGAAGAATATTTCTGCGGTATTTTTTTCACTATTGGTTCAAAATCAGGGTCAGACAAAAGCGTTTTTTTATTCATCCATGCTTCAGCAGGTGTACCGCCCCAGGCCACCTGAATCAGGCCTACCGGTACATTTAGATTTTTATGTATCTCCCGCCCGAAAAAATAACCTGCCGCAGAAAATCCTGCCCAATCACCCTGCGAGGAGATGCTCTCCGGCGAGCATAAATACCATTTACCATCGGTCTGTCTTACAGGCTCAGAAGAGATTATGCGTTTAAAGTGAAAGAGTCTGATGTTCGGATAATTGGCTTCCTTGACCTCTTGTTCCGCATTGTTAACCGCACTGATACCCATTTCCATATTCGATTGGCCGGCGCAAATCCAGACCTCTCCGACCATTACATTTTTCAAAATGACCGTATTTGCGCCCTTTATTGTAATTGTGTATGGCCCACCGGCTTGAAGCGTTTTAAGGTTAACCATCCACTTACCCTGTTGGTCGGCCTTTGCAGTAACTGGTGAAGTCAGCCAGGACGCTTGTACAGTGATTGCCTGGCCGGGATTTGACCAACCCCAAATCGGCGCATCTATGTTCTGCTGCAAAACCATATTATCTCCAATTATCGACGGCAGTCGCACATCAGCAAATAGAGGTGAAGCAGCAAATAGCAAAAATGAATACGCAATGAGACGAAATTCTTTTTTCTTCATAGCAATTTCCCATTTTTTATCTAACTGTGAAAGAGAAGGACTTGGCGTAGAACGTCAAGCCCTTTTTTATTTTCTATGTTACACCCTAAGAAAGGCCGATTAACCTGCGGCGGTGATAGCTCCTCTTCTTTCTTCGAGTTTACGACGGGTCTCAGCTGCACGTTCAGCGGTTATTGGATAATATTTCAAAGCCAAAAGGGCAAATACAGCCGTAATCGCGGGCGCCCCGGCGAGGAAAAGCCGCATCATTGTGAATGTTCCGGGGGCCTGATTGCCGCCAAGCGAACTTTTGTAGCCGGAAAGCCACAAGGTCAAGCCGGCACCGAAAGCCGAGAGCGACCATGCCGTCTTTTCGAGAAAAGAAAATGCCCCGCCGAACATACCTTCCCGCCGCTTGCCATGGCGAAGCTCATCGTCATCGCAGATATCCGCCATCATCGAGGCCAGCATAATTTTTACCGCCACCCACATCGGGCCGCACAGAAGCGGGTCAATCAGGATAACAGGGTCGATTGCGATTGTGCCTATGTAGTAAAAATGATGACCCGGCGTGAAGATAAACCACTTCATAATTCCGCCGAAGACCATCAGACTGTACACAAAATACAAAGAACCTTTTTTTCCGAACATGTTGGCAAGCCAGGCGATAATCGGAATGGAGGCAATACCGACAACGGCATAACCGGACGAAAGCAGTCCCTTCCAAATACTGCCAAGCGTTATGTCGCCATTTGCCATATAATAGGTCATTACGAAATGGTCCATACTCATTGCCAGAACGCCTGACAGGACATTTAGAATAACGATGGCAACCAGGATCATAAACGGTCGGCTGGTGAACGCTTCTTTGCAGCTTGCAAACAGCTTGACTTTTTCCTGGCGTTCGACCTTTCCCGCAAAGCGTTCTCGCACGAACAGGCCGGGTATCATTCCGATACCAGCCATTATCACAATTCCGACCACCCAGCACATCACGCGAATACCATTAAGTTCCACCTTCTGGCCCACGGGAATTTGTGTAGCAAAGAACGCCAGGCTGAACAGGGCGGACATTGGAACAATCCACTCATAAATAAATTCGCCAACTTTGTGGAAAAATGCGCCGTAGGCCATCACGCTGTTTCGCTCGTTGTAATCCGGCGTCATCTCATACGACAGGGCGTTGAGGGGCACGGAGAAAACAGTAGAGAAAGTGAAGAAAATGAGCTGCATAATGATAAAATAGGTTAGTATAGCAGCCGGACTCCAGCTTGGAGGAACCATCCAGATCAGACCGAAAACAATCCCCATCACTACCGCCCCTATAATAATAAACGGCCGGCGTCGTCCCCACTTAGAGTGGAAATTGTCGGAGATTTTGCCCATCAAAGGGTCGCTTATCGCATCCCACATTCGCGGAATAAAAAGGGCCATACCAACCCAGGCCGGATTCAATCCGAGAATCATTACATATACAGTTCTCGCCACTGTATTTATTCCAACATACGCAAATATAGACGTGAATCCTCCAATGCCCAGTGCGAGTTTCTCACGAAATGGTACACGGTCTGCATCGCTGATTTTCATAATATCTCCATTATTATTAACATTAAAAAGAAATTCCCTATTTCTTCCATTGCCTTAAACGTCGGGTTTTGAGCTACAGACTCAAACACCGCTTCGTCGGCCTACGACAGAAAAAACTTACAATAAGCCGATTGAGGCAGGACTATACCAATTTATAATCTGTAAGGAAACGCCATTTTGCGTCAGCCCTTAGCCATTTTGCGACTGTTCGGGCCGGACAAGTAAACAAGCCGTTTTAAAAATTGAGAACCTGTTATTTCTGACCGTATTGTTTTCGATAAGCCAGCAGGCTCATCCCTTTTTCCTGACGAAAGTATCTTGCTATATGCTCAAAACCGGCATATCCCAAGGCATCTGCTATTTGGGATATTGACATGTTTGTATCAACAAGCATTCTGATAACCTGCTCAATACGTACACGCCTGATTTCTTCAAGTATCGAACGTCCAAGAGCCAGACGAAATCGTCGTTCAAGTACACGGCGAGACAAAGCCGCCGCACTTACAACTTCATCGACGCGAATTAACTCTTTGGCATGTTCGTTGATAAAACGCAATGCCTTACCCACATCCCGGTCTTCAGCTGCGAAGATATCAGTTGATTGTCTGGTTACGATATGTGTCGGCCTGGCTACTACCACCTGCTTGTTGGTTTTTTTACCGGCCATCATATCTTCAAGCAGCTCCGCGGCTTCGTATCCTGCCCTTTCATTATTTACCGCTATGCTCGAAAGCGGGGGATTAGTCAAATCACATACCATATCGTCATTGTCCACTCCCAGTACTGCTACATCGTATGGTATGTGTAAACCCGCGATTTTACAAGCCTCCGTAATGTCCTGCCCGCGGTCATCATTGCATGCCATAACGGCTAACGGTTTCGGCAGCGATTTTAGCCACTCGGCGAGCAATGCCTGGTTATCCGCCCTGGAAGGTTTCCGTCGCGACCATACTTGACCGTATTGGTAAAAATGTGTTTCAAAGCCTGCTTTTGTAAGCTGTTTGGCGAAACTCTCTCCTCTCTCACGCGACCAGTACATACCGCCAAAACCGCAATATGCAAAATTGCGGAATCCGCGATTAAGAAAATATTCTGCCGCCATTTTTCCAAGAGCGACGTTATCGGTAATCAGATTTCGAAAATTAGGAAACTGCTGTATTGAGTGAGGGCTTACTATTGCCGGTATTTCCTCCGGTATGAACTGGCTGCCGTTTCTCGTGTAGGCTATGTGGGCGATAATCCCGTCGGCTTTCTGGTCGCCCAAATCAGGCAGCTTTTTTATTGTTTTCAACTTGCCATTGGTAACCATATAGAAAGGCGGATCTCTGAAAAAGACCCATGGGCCGTGAATGCTCGAATATCTGGCTATTCCTTGTATAGTTCTTCTGGAAGCTGCTCCTGAGGTGTCGAATAGCAATATAACTTTCCACATATTAACTACCTTACCAGTTTCTGCCGGACATTAGACCTGATCCCAGAGATAACATATAATTATCCTAAAGTCCAATAATATGCTTCAGGGATACTCAAAGTCAAGTCTATGTCGTAAAATGGTTAAAAATAAACGCAAAGTGGTGTTCCTTTTCAGATTATGAATCTGTACAATTATATTTAGTTGGCAGGGTCCAAGTTTATACGCCTTGTATGCTTAAGAACAAAAGGCCTTAATATGTGGTTAAGGCTTCAGAATAAACGTGATATGAAAACTATAATATAATTGATAAGGAGGGCAGAAAGTAGACGATATTAAGAATTATTTTGGGATTGGAAAATGTTTCGTACAAGAATATTAATATTTTTTTAGGAGAAGAGAAGATGGTAAAGAAAATTTTATTTGTGATGGTGCTATTGGTAGCAGTTGCTTCTGTACAGGCGGAAGTGAATTGGCTTGTCAATCCAGGTTTCAATGACCCAGCACCGAATGGAAGCCTGACAGGATGGGATAAATACATTCGTGATCCGAACGTTCAAAGTATCACAGCTCTTCCAGGGTCTAATGAAAACAACTATGATGGCTCTCCATTTGCAGAAATATGGAGCGGTCACCCTTGGTCTGCTGAGCTCAGCCAAACCGTTAGTGTAGCTGGCCCGACTGGAATTCGCCTGGCTTTTGTGTACAAGACAACCGAGCCAGAGCAGGGTGGAGCAGGTGTGAGTATTAACTGTTACGATGCCACTGGCGGCTGGTTAGCCTATATGTGGGCACCGTTGTATGACTCATGGCCAGACGACACGAGTGTCACTCCTCTCAATGGTCCTACCGAGTGGACAGGGTTTGATACCGATCATCTGAGGAACGATGGTTGGCCCGCTCGTTTTGGCGGATATGAAGGACAATTGACAGCTCCGGCAGGTACAGCAACTATTAAGGTTGCTTTCGTTGATTGGGATTATGATACCCTTTATATTGACGAAGTTTTCCTTGGTGTTCCTGAGCCAGTGACAATGTTGTTGCTCGGTCTTGGTGGATTAGCTATTGCTCGGAAAAGAGCATAAACAAAAAAGTGATTTATTGGGGCCGCTTTAAAAAGCGGCCCCTTGTTTGTTTGATTTGATGAGTGATTGATCTTGAATAATATATGTATGCGATGGTCGCGTACATTTAATATATAGATTAGATATATGTCTCAGGCGTTATGTATAGCAAATTATTTATCTTTTATGTATCAGGAGGGCAAATATTATGTGTAGGAAATTAACATTATTAGTTGTTCTTGTTGTTTTGCAGGCGGCACTGGTTGGAAATGCCTTTGCTGCTTCGGCTGATGCTTGGTGGAGCGGCGGTGCCACTACTGACCTGTGGCTTCTCACACAGAACTGGTGGGCGTCAGGTGGCGGAACCCCGGCGTTCGATGCTAATGCTCATCTGGATGCCCCTCTTCCATTGGTCGCTAAAATCAACCCGAGTACCAATGACCCCTGTTCACTACCGCCAGGACCGACAGGAATAGGCGTTACATGTTATGACCTTTATTGTGGCGATTGGTCAGTGCTCCAGCTGGATTGGGCTACTGATCCCAACGTAGCTACACTGGATGTCAACAACCAAGTACTTCACGTAACTCGTAACCTCCTTATCGGGGTAAGGGAAACAACATATCAGCCGATACCAGTCCAAGCTATTGGCGATGTCAATGTGATTAATGGCGGCACTATTCATGTCGGAGGAGATTTGTGGGTTGGCAGCGAAGGTACCGGCATTCTTAATATAGGCCGTATAGGTCTCGGCGACGTCAATGTTACTGGAACATTAAAGTGTCCCGGCGGACCCCAGCCCCCTTATCAGGCGGGTGATGGTACATACCCGCAGCGATACAGATGGGGAACAGGCCGGATAAATTTATATAGCGGAACTCTTAAGGCTAATGATATCTACAGTGAATATGCCGACATAGCTGAGATAAATATTCGCGCCGGAGTATTAATATTGAACGGCGATAGAACTTCAGCGATTTCCGAGCTTATGAATCAGGGCAAGATTTTTGCCTACAGCCACGAAGGAAACATACAATGTGATTATAATAGCACAACCGGTAAGACCACGGTAGCAGGTACGCGAGACCCCAACCTTGCCTTGGCTATCAGCCCCACAAATTATGGCACAGGGCTTATTTTGGATGCTAACCTTACCTGGACGCCAGGCGCCAACTCGCCAACGCACGATGTGTACTTTGGCGTAAATGAGAGTAATGTAACTGACGCCAATATTGCTATTCCACTCGGAGCCTTCAAAGGAAATCAAGTTCCCGCCCTTTATGACCCAGGTTTCACTCTGGCATCGGTAACAACATACTTTTGGAGAATAGATGAGTTTAGCGGCGGAGTTCGTCATAGGGGCTATGTGTGGAGATTTACTACCAGGGACCCCGATCTTCCCACGAATCCTAATCCGCCTCAGAACCAGACTAATGTTGCCGCTGACAAAACATTTACCTGGACAAAAGGAGCATCGGCCACTTCGCACGATGTTTACCTCAGCACAAATTTTGCCGATGTAAATACCCATGCTGTAGCAGCGTATAAAGGCAACGTAACGATTACTGCTTATAACCCGGGAGAACTTTTCCTGGGCCCAAAAACTTATTATTGGCGAATAAATGAGGTTGATAGTGAAGAGACTGAGCACTTTGGTCCGGTCTGGAAGTTTTCAACGGCCACATACAGGCTTATCGACGATTTTAGTTCCTATGGTACTGGTACTGGTACCACTCCCCCGGCCATAGGTTATTTTTGGAAAAAATCTGGCAGCAGTCTCGTCACCAGTGTTGCGCACCGGTACTATTATGGAATTGATAGGACGGATAGCAACGAACTGTTTGATGGTAATGCGATGTTTCTTACTTACAATACCACTACCTCACCCTTTAACTCGGAAGTCAATTATGTTCCTTATCAAGGTACTCAAATCCCTCTGACCCAGCAGAATTGGAAGTTGGGCGGTGTTAAAATTTTAGGCATTTATGTCCACGGTGAGCCGAACAACACACTTGAGAAGTTGTACGTTACCGTTCAGGATTTCAACAACCACAGACTTAAAGTGTACTATCCGGATTCAAATGAAATGAAACAGCAGACGAATGAAGACTGGATATGGTGGGTTATCGACCTGCAAAGATTCGAAGACGCAGGGGTACAACTCGGCAAAGTCAAGAATCTCGTTATTGGTTTGGGTGACAAGGCAACTCCGGGTGGTACAGGTAGAATTTATTTCGATAACATTAGACTGTATCCTCGTTGGTGTCCTACAGGTTATAATGGAAGCCTTGATCAGAGCATAGATGCAGATTTCAGCGGTGACTGTATAGTCAACATAACCGATCTCGGAATTCTTGTAGACGATTGGCTCATGGGTAGTTATCCGGTTACGGCACTACAACCACCCGATCCGAATGTGGATCCGAATCTGGTACTCTGGTATAGGTTCAATCAACAGAGTGGAGACATTATCCAGGATTCTTCCGGCAATGGCTATAACTCTAGCACACTTGTATGTGGCGAGAGTTGTTCTGATATATGGGTAACTGATCCAATAGGCCATGATGGTGGTGGTGCGTTTACCTTTGATGGTTCGAAGGTTTTTATCAATGTTCCAGTTGCGGCCGTTAGCGATACTAATCTGGGTGGACATTCAACAGTGATGTTCTGGATGAAAGATAACGGGCAACCAGAACCCAAGATGCTCTTCCAGATTGGTTCTTTGGGTAACCGTGGGAATATACAGGTTTGGTCTGGCTGGATGGGTTCTTTCCAATATAGGTGCGGCGAAGATCCGGTCACCAATTACTATGATCAAGCCTATTGGGGTCGGTCTGCTTATACCAATCCTGGGCATATTCGGAACCAGTGGAATCAATATGCGTTTACCAAGGACCACAATGATGGCGTAATTAGGATATACCACAATGGTTATGCGGTGGCTGAATATAGAGAGGCTTTTGCGGAAAAAATGCCGGCATTCAGGACATCTGGTAGCGAGCTGGATTTCTTCACGATCGGTGCATTTCAATGGAGCGGCACGACCAGCGCCCCCCTGGGCGACTACTATAAGGGTAGTATGGATGACTTCCGCTTGTATAAGCGTGCTTTTACAGACAGAGAGATTTTATACCTTTACAGCGGTGCTACAGGCTCGATAACACAGCCGGTATTGTCAACAGCTAATGTGGCTAGGACGGGTACGGACGCCGGTATAGTTAACTTCAAAGATTTCAGAATTATGGCGGCTCGATGGATGGATAATCCATTATTGTGGCCGTAGTTTTAAGATTAATATAAAAGTGGGGGCTGACTTCCCCTAATCAGCCCCCTATAATTAATTATAGCCTAAGGGACGAAAGGCCGTTTTGCTTGGAAGGGAAATTGGATATGAAAAAACGAATTGGTTTTACATTAGTTGAGCTTTTGGTAGTAATATCAATTATCGCTCTTCTATTGGCTGCGTTGCTACCTGCACTGCGAAGGGCTCAGGGACAGGCCAAAGCTACGGTGTGCAGAAATAACGTCAAACAATGGGGTTTGATGTTAACTATGTATTCCAATGAAAATAATGGACATTTTACGCCAGGTTTTAACGTCCGACAGGGTATGTGGATGATAAAGCTGCGTCCCTACTACAAGAATTCCGACAAAATACGCATATGTCCAAAGGCCACGAAATTATTGAGCACCACAGGCTTGGTTCCTGACTCATTTACAGCCTGGGGAATTTATGGTACTCCTGGATACAATAACTGGACACCTGCCTATGGCGAGCCAGGTCTTTATGGCAGCTACGGTATAAACGAATGGGCTCACGACCCGCACAGCCCGGCGCAACCTGATGATTTATATACAATAAGTGCGGCCGACTTGCCTTATTACTGGAAGACCGTAAATCAAAAAAATACGAGTACTATACCGATATTTGGTGATTCGATATGGGAAGGAACTAAGGTTTTTTATAACGACGCCCCTCCTATTGAGGCAGGCAAAGCCCCGCCAGGCGTTCTATGGGGTATGTGGAATTTCTGTATACCACGGCACGGAGTAGCTATAAATCTGGTTTTCTTGGATAACAGTGCAAAGAAAGTTCCTCTCAAGGAACTGTGGAAACAAAAGTGGTCGCCGCAGTTTATAACAAGCCTGAACATCACGAGTTGGCCGGCTTGGATGAATGATAATTGGGGCAACTAAGAAGCTAATGAAAAAGGTTCGGGCCTCGGGTGGTAGTTTGAAGGCGCTATAGTAAGAAGCTGTGCAGGGGCGCTGTTGCCTGAGGTATTAGTGAATATTGTATTTCGTTTTGTATTTGTGTTTATTGCAATAATATAACAGGTTGCCAAACCTCTTATTGTGCCTGGTGTAATGGGCTGGACAACTGATTCTGATGTATTTTTTTGTAGAGTCAAGTTTTTTTAGGCGATTGTTTATGCGTAAAAAAGGTTTGGCATATTTGCTTCTTGTCTTGTTGGCACTTCTGTGCAATAGGGGGATATGTTTAAACTATCGCTATGGGCCTGACGCGGATTTTAATGTCGACAGGGCGGTAAACTTCCTGGATTTAGCCAAATTGGGTACTGCCTGGCGAACCACGGTTAGTCAGCCGGATTTCAATAGCATTTATGACCTGTATCCTGACGATATAATCAATTTGAAAGACCTCGAGGTCTTTGCGCAATATTGGCTCTGGCAGCCGCCTGAAACCCATAGGGAAAAGATTAATTTCAATATCGGGTGGAAGTTTTACAAAGGTCCCATTTCCGGTGATGCAGCAAAGGATTATTCCTACCCTGCAGATAGTTCATGGACGAGTGTAACAGTTCCCCATAATCCTCCAATAAGTCTCTCGACTCCCGACCCTGCACGTCCTGCCTGGGGCAGTTACTGTTATGAAGGTGTCAGCTGGTATCGTAAGCATTTTACTATAGATAGTTATTATCAAGCACAGGGACGAAAGATATTCATAGAATTTGAGGCTGCCAATACCGTTGCAGTCGTGTGGATAAATGGTACTCAACTAACAACCCATTCCGGCGGATATTTACCGTTTACAGTGGATATAACCAATTATGCTAATTTTGGCGCAACTGAGAATGTTATAGCTGTAAAGGTTGATAATACATATAACGCCAATGTACCACCCGGCGAGTCCGGCTGGTTTAACTGGGGCGGCATCTACAGGGATGTCTGGATGCATATTACCGATAAGCTGCATATTACCGATGCGGTCTATGCGGGTAAAGTTGCAGACGGCGGCATATTTGTTACGTATCCTGCTGTAAGTACTTCATCGGCTCAGGTCCAGGTTAAAACGAATATAGACAATGAATATACTTCGGCTAAAAGCTGCACAGTTAAAACTTATCTTCTGAATCCTGATAATCAAATTGTCGATACAAATGGGATATCAAGCACGCAAAGTGTTGCTGCTGACGTAAATTATACTTTCGCGCAAACGGCCACAGTTAGCGACCCTTGCCTGTGGCATCCTAACCATCCTTATCTTTACACTGTTTTGACAGAAGTTTATGACAGCAATGTTCTTGTCGATACTTACCAGACGCGTATAGGCATAAGGAGTATAAACTTCACTAAGGCCGGCGGCTTCCAAATTAATGGTGAAACTTTCAGGTTTATGGGTACCAACCGAATGCAGGATTATCCTTACCTGGGATACGCTATGTCTAATTCTGAGCAATACCGCGAGGCTGTGAAATTG
>Ga0315278_10001716_pt1 | contig 19363 bp, 14 predicted proteins | sample YL17G06_0_MG_FD_203880 | JGI IMG/M metagenome (GOLD analysis project Ga0315278, IMG submission 203880) | Sediment microbial communities from Yellowstone Lake, YNP, Wyoming, USA - YL17G06_0 | ecosystem: Environmental > Aquatic > Freshwater > Lake > Sediment | place: USA: Wyoming | collected... | reverse complement strand
TAATGAAAACGACCCTTGCAGTAAACAGGGCCTGCTTAATCGCTCTTATTTCTTCTTTGACTTCGAGAGATTCTATGAAGCCGTAATTTTCAAGTTTCTCAATTTCCTTGTGTAAGGAATTTAAATGATTACGAAGCAACATACTCTATGCTTTTTATGGTTGCCAGGCGTTCATTCAATCTTAATGCCAATCGGTACTCGCCTGCCCATTCCACGTATTCCATGTCGCCGCCTTTCAGTTCCTCCGCGCTCCAGTCGGCGATAAATTTTGATGATGAGATTTCGTATTTCCTTTCAAATTTTTTCAAACGGTTCCTGGCAAGATTCAGGCTGTATTTTATGCGCGATGCTTCTAATTCTAATGCCTCTTTTAGAACCTTAGTGGCTTCTGAGGGCTTATTGGTTTTTAATATCACCTTAGCCATTATTATCACCTCCTGCCAACAAGTCAAAAATGGCGACAGGAATATATTCTATTATAAATGAGTCGATATTGCAATAGAAGAGGATCAGGAAAGTTAGATTCCGGGGTTTCCCGGTTTTTTCATTTTCATCATTCATCATTCTATCTTTTCCTTTCTCACCTTTTTTTTTCTTCGCGTGTCTTCGCGTTCTTCGCGGCTATCTTTTTTTCTTTTCCCTGATAACGGATTGGGTTCCAGACCGGGATGCAGCATCTTTATAGAAAAGCATTTTCAAGGAGTCGATTGCCGTGGCATATTGCGGCGATTTCTATGGTATCGGTTTTGATACGATAGATGATCCTGTAATTTCCATAAATTTTTTCCCGAAGGTTTTCGTCGTTATATTCAGGGACGACCCTGCCTCCACCAGGAAAATTTGGAATCTCTTTAATAGTATCAATTATTTTTTGGGCAAAGAGGGCCGCATAGTATTCCGAATCTCTTGATATATAGTCACAGATTTCTTCGAGATTTGAAGCTGCCTGGGGAGCCCAGATTATTTTGAGAGCCATCCGGACAATCTCATTTCTACTTCTTCGTGAGGGATGCCTTTACCTTCATCCAATTCCATCAAACCTTTATCCACCTGGGTTTTAAAATAGAGTTCGCTCATAATGTCGTCAAGGGTTACTTCTTCAGGAAGGGTTTCAACCAGTTTTATCACTTGTTCTCTAACTCTAACAGGCATTTTTTGCCTCCTTTATGCACGGTGGTATCTATGTGAATCTTACTGGAGTATTATGCATTAAATGTTTTTGATTGTCAATACAAAAGAATAAGGTGGGTCAGGGGCCCGGATCAATTAAACGGGCGAACACAGGGGTTCGCCCCTACGGGATGCATCTTTTTCCGCTCTTCCTTGCTTCCGCTCTTCCGCTCTTCTATCTTTTCTTCATCATTCATCATTCATCATTTTATCTTTTCTTCCGCTCTTCCTCGCTTCGAAAACTTTGCCACCAAGACACCAAGGCGCCAGGGATTTTTTTTCTTTTTCTTCGCGTGTCTTCGCGTTCTTCGCGGCTATCTTTTTCTTTGAGTAAAAAAGGGGCAGGCAGGAAAGTTTCCTGGAAAGGATAGGGAAGGTCAAAAGAGCGATTATAAAGCGGCGTTGATTTTACCCTCCGCATATTGATGGAGAACCGCGGTAATAAGAAACTGATATGGGATACCGCTAATCTGGGCGCGTTCCTTTATTTTCTTTAGATCGCGTTCCGGGATTCTGACGCTAATGCGGTTATTTTCGCTAAGAGTTTCTCTTGCGGTTATCTTTAAATCCTCTATCTCTTCTGCGCTCATATCTATTTTTTTCAATTTTCCTTCCTCAAAAGCATCCAATATTTCAATTTCCTCATCATCCAGTTGTATTGCCTGTTTTTCCTTTTGGGTCATTTTACTCATGCTGTCCTCCATCTTTAAGATATTTTTTAGTAGCCTTTCGACTAGGTATGATGGTTTTTAAAAAGTAATCACCCTTATCTTCAATGAAAGGGACTACATAACAGTAGTCATTGTGATTAATGATAAAAATTTTTTGCCTGGGGTATTTTATTTGATCTGGGTGTTCGGTTCGGGCAATGATCTGATCGTTTTTTATATCTTCGAGGATTTCTTCGAATGAGATACCTCTAGTTTCCATTAGCCAGATATTCTTCCCTTCATTCCATTTAAATTTTTTCACAGTAGTATTATACCAGATAATGAACTTTTTTTCTATTTTTTCTCCGTGTCCGTCCGTGTTCGTCCGTGGCTCTCTTTTTTTCTTTTCCCGTATATGGTATGATTTACCATTGTGGTTTGTAATTTGGAATTTTAATAGAGAGGAGATCATATGGCCGATATGGATATTATAGGACAGATCGAGGAACAATCTGGAATTAAATTAAAACCTCTACTGCTTGGGAAAATATGGGTAGAAAATGGCTATGCATTGGATGAAATTGGGCAGGTGCGGGGATTGAACCTGGCTAACAGAAAAATTAAAGATATTTCGATCATTAGCGGTTTAAGTGGATTAATCCAACTTTCATTAATTGGAAATCAAATAACGGACGTCACAGCGCTAAGAGCCCTGACGGACCTTGCAGGCCTTGATTTAAAAATAAATCAAATCACGGACCTCACGCCACTGAGCAAACTGACGAACCTTATATGGATTAATTTAAATAGCAATCAAATCGAAAGCCTCATGCCGCTGATTCCCCTGAAGAAGCTGTCAAGACTTTATTTAAATGATAATCAAATCACAGACCTCACGCCACTGAGGGCCCTGACGAACCTTACAAGGCTTGATTTAGAAGGAAATCAAATAATAGATCTCATACCGATGTTGAAATTGAATAATTTGAATACTCTTAATTTAAAAGATAATAAAATCAGATACCTCACGTCATTGAGGGAATTGAAGTATTTAAATAGATTGGATGCAAGCGACAATCGCATCCAACAACTTCCGCCTGATATCACCTCCTGGTGGCCCAATATGGAAATTACATGGGAGGAGATGTATCGCGTTGACGGTTTAAATCTCTACGGAAATCCCCTGACCGATCCTCCCATCGAGATTGTTAAACAGGGCAAAGCCGCCGTCGAAAACTATTTCGCCGAAATCCAGCAGGCTTCCGTGCTTTTCCTGGAATCCAAAGTCCTCCTCGTCGGCTCTGGTGATGTAGGCAAAACCACCCTTATGAAAAAACTCAAAAACAACCGTTTCAAAGTAAAACAGGGTAAAGAAGATACCACCCGCGGCATTGATATCCAACCCTGGCAACTTTCCTGCCCCTTCCCCGAAGGCGTAACCCGAGATGTCAAAATTCATTTCTGGGATTTCGGCGGCCAGGACATCCTCCACGCCACCCACCAATTTTTCCTCACCAAACGCTCCTTATACCTCTTCGTCTGGGACCCACGCAAAGAAGAAGAAACCCGCGGCTTCGACTACTGGCTTAATGCCGTCAAACTCTTCGGCGCCGGCAGCCCGCTCATCATGGTCATGAACAAGGCGGACATGCGCATCAAATACATCGATGAAGCCTCCTTTCAAGATAAATTCCCCAACATCGCCCAATTCCACCAGGTAAGTTGCGTCAACGGCCTTCATATTCCCGAACTTACCGAAACTATCCGCCGCTCCCTCTGTGGGATGCCACACTTGTTGGACAAACTCCCCAAACGCTGGATGGATATCCGCGATGAACTCAAAGCCAGAAAAGAAGATTACATCACCCGGGAGGACTATTTCGCCGTATGTCGTTCCCACGGCATGAATGCCGAAAAGGCCCTGTTTCTCAGCGATTACCTCCAAGACCTGGGCATCATACTGCATTTTCACCAAGACCCGGTATTGGCCGATACCGTCATATTAAAACCCGAATGGGCCACGGGCGCAGTCTATGCCCTCATCGATTCCCTGGAAATCCAACAAAATAAAGGCCGCTTTAACCGCGCCATTCTGGACCGGTATTGGGACAAGAAAAAATACCCGTCGGAAAAGTACTTTCAGCTACTGCGCCTCATCGAGAAATTCGAGTTATGTTTCAATATCATGAGCACCGATGATTATATCCTGCCCGAACTCTTGCCCAGCCAACGTCCTCCCCTGGGAATGGATGCCTACCGTTCCGCGACCAATCTCCAGCTCCATTATTCCTATGATTTCATGCCGGCCGGCATTATCACCCGGTTTATCAGCCGCATCCATTACCTCATAATCGATGACCATTACTGGAATAACGGCGTAGAACTCGTGTTTTCCGGATCCTTGGCGTTGGTGGTGAGCGATACCGCGCAAAAGCGCATCCGAATTACCGTGGCCGGGACCAATAGTACCCAATTAATGGGCGTCATCCGTAGCCATTTCGACCACATCCACGAAACCCTCAACATGAAAAAACAGGAGCACGTATTCGAGGAAGTGCCCTGCAATTGCCTCGAATGTATTTCCTCAGACAAACCCTTTTTCTACAAATACTACACCCTGCAAAAATTCATATCCACCGGGAAAGTCACTATCACCTGTGAGAAAAGCTTTAAAGATCTTTCCGTTCACCAACTGCTTAACGGTTTCTTGCCCCCTAAAGAACCGGGGAATCTCTTTGATCTTCTCGTGGCAACATTATCCCAACTCCAGGGAATAAAGAAAACCCTGCAACCGAATGAGAACAATAGCAATACGGTTGTGGCTAATCTGCTGAGAGCCCACGGGTTACGCGCCTTAGATCAAACACTATCCGGCAATTCCGAATCGGGGATCGGCTTGGGAGAACTGGATATCAAAATTGAGGATGAAATGGGCCGTACCATTTCCATTATTGAAGCATTGAACCTCGACTACTGCAATACCAGCAAAATAGACAGCCATGTGTTGAAATTGTTCAATGATTATGATAGCAGCGGCTCAAAAGAGAATTATATCCTGGTGTATTCCTCGGCAGCGGATTTTGCCGGGTTATGCCTAAAGTACCTGGACCACCTTCCACAGATCGATTATAAGCCTTATCCATTATTGGAAGATGGAATCGAAGAGGCCCCAACGGGGTTTAATAAAATTACGGCGTTTCGTGCCCGGCATCGCTGCAATAACGGCGAAACCATTCTCTATCACCTCCTGGTGGAAATGTAAAAAAGACAGTCCACAGATTACACGGATTAACACAGATTAAAAGAAATTAGTTTGCCTGTTCCTAAGTTCTCCCCGTTAACAATTAACCATTGACAATTGACAATTGACAATTAATAATTATCCCCTTCCTCTCTTTATCACCTCCTGGTGGAGATGTAAAAAGATAAAATGATGAATGATGAATGATGAAGAAAAGATAGAAGAGCGGAAGCGAGGAAGAGCGGAAGAGCGGAAAAAGATGCATTCCGTAGGGGCGCGCCCCCGTGTGCGCCCGTGGCCCTTTTTCTTTTCTCGTTCTCAGCGGCTTAAAAAAATTCCGGGATCCCTTGATGTTCTTATCTAAATACGTTATAATTGAAAGAAATGGTAAACGATCGAAAGATAAAAGGTAAAATTTTCGCCGGAGGAATGATGCTCTCTAAAAAAATAAGAAACATCGCGTTCTACACCGCCGCCGCCGCGGCCCTGATTGCTATCTTTTATATATATGCGACTTTCTCCCAACAATACGTCGGCGGCTCCGACTGGTACGGGTATTACCAACAAGCCCTGCTGCTGAAAAACGGCCACGTGGCCCTGGAAACCGCTCTCCCGGCCTCGAAATACCCGGCCATCGCCCCCCTGAGTTTCTATGCCGTGAACGGGAAAGTAGTTGGTCAATACCCCCCGGGGTTTCCCCTGCTTATGGCCGCTGCCGGGTTCGCGTTCGCCGGCCTGGAATTCTATGTGAACCCCGCCCTGGGCGTTTTATCGGTTATCTTAATGTTCCTCGCCATCCTTAGCCTGACCGGCAACGATAAATGGACCGCCGGGCTATTTGCCCTGCTGTGGGCATTCTTCCCGCTGACGGTGTACGGCAGCACCTATGTGATGAGCGACCTACCGGCCGCTTTTTTCATTTTACTGGCCTTTTACCTGCTTAAAATAAAAAAACCAATCCCCTCGGCATTGGCCCTGGCTTTCTCCCTCGCGGTCCGCCCCACCAATGTTTTGTTTTGCGCGGTTTTCCTGCCCCTTGTATACAAAGAACTTAATGTTAAACAACGATGGCAATACGGCTCCTGGTTTGGGGCCGCGGGCTCGCTTTACGCAATTTATAATTGGCTGGTCTACGGGGCCCCCTGGAAAACGGGCTACCTGGACCTTTCAAATAATCTTTCGACCTCGGTTTTCGCCAGGAACCTGGGGTTTTATAGTGGGGAAACCCTGCTGCAATTTACCCCCCTGCTGGCGTTGTTGGCCCTTATTGCTCTGTGGAAAAGAGAAAAACACGCGCTCTTCCTGGCTTCCTGGTTCCTGGCGTTCTTAATTTTTTACTGCTTCTGGGCGTCGTTGTATGAAATCTGGTGGTGGCTGCGCTTTCTTCTGCCGGGTTTCCCGGCCCTGTTTTTGCTGGCCGCCCTGGGCTATAAACGCATCTTAACGGCCATTCGTTTGCAAAATCGATTTCCAAAGCAGGCGGTTTCAATCTTACTGGTGGCAACGGTATTGTTTGCCGGTATATTTTTTATCTACCGGGGAATCCGTTATTCCGAACTCTGGACAAAAGACAAAGGGAAATTGTTCTATGTCATCAGTAAAAAGGTCGCTAAAAAAATCGCGCCCGGCGGCCTGGTGGGCTGCTGCGAATTCAGCGGCCCGTTACGCATTTATGCAAATATCGAGTCGTTCGGCTTCTTTCATATGAATTCCTTATTCCTGATCTCGGATATGTTAAAAGAAGGAAAACCGGTATATCTCGTCGTGGAACCATGGCAAAAAAAGAACCTGGGACTCAAAGCGATATTTAAAAATTTTAGAGTAAGAAAAATTACCGACGTGGGCATTGACGCCTGGACCGAGTTTTACCTGTACCGCGTCCAGGCTCAAAAACAGCAGGTACTGGACATTCCCCCCCTTTAGATTGTCTTTTACCTTTCCTGTATTGAAATTAATATTGGTTTTTTATATAATACCGTGGTAATATAAAATATTGTAATAGAGAGGACAAAAATGAAAGTACAGATACCTAGAGAAGAAATAGATCAACTGATAAAACAGTTTGAGTGCACGGAAGCCCAGGCCATTAAGGCGTACCTGGACGGCAAAGAGGCTTCGCGGGTCTCCTTCGAAGAAGAACTAAGACGACAACTGGGTCCTAAAAAAGAGGAAGAGAAATGGCAGGTGCCTATCCTGACTCCCAGGGAAATCAAAACACACCTGGATAAATATGTCATCGGCCAGGAAGAATATAAAAAACGTTTATCCATCGCAGCCGCTTTCCATTTCGCTATCCTGCGCCTGCTGGATGAATCGACGGAAGAACCGTCGGTCAAACGGTTCCGCAAGAAAAACACGATTATCGCCGGCCCCTCCGGCAGCGGGAAAACGTACTGCGCCGAGGTGCTGGGCGACTTGCTGGAAGTTCCTACGCTGATCGTGGACGCCACCGACTACACGGAAGCGGGATACGTGGGCAAAAGCGCGGACGATATGATCCGCGAACTGATCGACGTGGCCCCGGGCCACTCGCGGCAAGAACAGGCGGAATTTGTCAACCGCTACGGCGGCATTATTTTTATCGACGAAATCGATAAAAAAGCCAAAGACCGCAGCCTCATCGGCCACGATATCTCCCGCGAAGGTTTCCAACGGGCAGTATTAAAACTTATCGAACGGAAATATGTTCCTATCGATAACCCGATGTCCCCGGCCTCTCATTTTAAAGAGACCCTTATCAAAGGCGCCGGCAAAGACCCTCGTAAACAAAAAAATATGCTCAGCACGGAACGTATTCTATTCATCGTGGGCGGTTCCTTCCAACGGCCCCATAATGACCTGGAATCCATCGTAAAAGACAGGATCAAACATGAGGGCGGGCGAATCCGCGAGGATGGGAGTTTCATGGTTACCGGCTTCGGCAGCAGCGACCGGGAAAAAAAGACCCGTACGATTGAAAATAGTTATAAAGAGGCGAATGTCGAAGATTATATCCGTTTCGGCCTGATCCCGGAACTGGTGGGCCGTATCCCGATTCGCAGCCACGTCAACCTGTTGTCTAAAAACGACCTGGTGCGCATCATGCGGGATACGGAAGACTCTATTATCCAACAGTATATCCTGGAATTCAAGGCGTTCGGCATCGACTTGAAAATCGATGAGTCCGCGATCCTGTATGTGGCTGAAAAGGGTGAAAACCAGAAAACCGGGGCCCGCGCCCTGGTAAGCGTCTGGGAAACTATTCTTACCGGCTTTCAATTCGAACTGCCCGGGTCGCATTTCAAAGAGTTGGTAGTCGCCGAGGACCTGTGCCGGATGCCTAAAGACGCCCTCCTGGAAATGTTAAAACGTTCGCCTTTCCTGGATTATATCGAATCCTTCAAGCGTGAATACGGGATCGAATTGGAACTTAGCGAGGATGTGGAAGCCTACGTGGAGAAGTATGCCGAGGATAATAAGATGGAAGTATCGGCGGCGTTGAAACAATTGCTCAAAAGCGCCTCTACCCTGAATTATATGAACATCAAGGGTAAGTTCCAGGTCACGGTGGAAATGTTGGAAGATAATAATTATTTTAACAATCTTTTCACTACCTGGTACCAGGAGCAGCAGGGGGCGCAGGCGACGGCTGCGGCTGGCTAGTATCAAAAGTTTTAGGAGGCGTCGGAACCCTTTTTCAAAAGGGTTCTGACCCGCCGGAGGCGCAATAACAATATCTAACAAATCCGCGGCAATTGTTCTTCGATATGGAGGGCGAGCAGGCGTTTGCCGCCGATGGCTGTTTCAACGAAAACCTTGCCTGGATATTGGCGGGTGATTTCGCCGATGATAGCCGCATTTTCCCCTTCTTTTACGCTTTTCATGGCTTCAAGGACTTTTTCCGCATCCTTTTTTTTCACGATGGCCAGGACTTTGCCTTCGTTGGCCGCATACAGGGGATCGATGCCCAATATATCGCAAACTCCTTTGACCTCGTCTTTCACCGGAAGTTTTTCTTCCAGCAATTTTACACTGAAAAGGTTTTTTTGAACCACTTCGTTCAATACCGAAGCCACCCCGCCCCGCGTGGCGTCTCTCATAAACTTGATCCCGTCGGGACACGCCCTGACGGCGGCGGCAATCAAATGGTTCAGCGGCGCGCAGTCGGATAACAGACCTTTGCTAAAAGAGAGCCCGTTCCGCTCCGCCATTACCGATATCCCATGGTCGGCGATGGACCCGTTGATGATAATGATATCCCCTTCCTCGATATCCCTGCGCTGGAGTGGGAATTCCATGACGCCGATGCCGGAGGTGTTGATATATATTTTGTCCGCTTTCCCTTTTTCCACCACTTTGGTGTCGCCGGTAACGATTTTCACCCCGGCGTAATCCGCGGCCCGTTTCATGGACGCGACGATTTCCTTGAGCAGGGATATTTCGAAACCTTCTTCCAGTATAAAAGCGGAGGAGATAAACCGGGGCGTTGCCCCCATTACGGCCAGGTCATTGACGGTCCCGTTTATTGCCAGTTCGCCGATGTTCCCGCCGGGGAAAAAGATGGGGGTAATGGTAAAGGTATCGGTGGTAAAAGCCAATTTTTGGCCGGCGATGGTGAGAATGGCGGAATCGTCCAGTTGCAGCGAATCTGAACCGAAGGTCTCTTTGATTAAACCGTTGATAAGTTCATTCATTAATTGGCCGCCGCTGCCGTGCCCCAGTAAGATTTTATCTTGCATATTGAACCTCTTTTCTTTTCTACCTGTATTTGTAATAAGCCGCGCATGAGCCTTCGCCGGATACCATGCAGGCCCCCACCGGCGTTTGTGGGGTGCACTTTTTCCCGAAAAGCGGGCATTCCGGGGGGGTGATAATTCCCCGCAGCACTTCGCCGCACCGGCAGCCTTTAGGTTCCACCACCGGCGGCAACGTAACCGGGAATTTTTTCTCGGCGTCGAATTCGGCGTAGGCGTCTTTCAATTTCATGCCGCTGCCGGGTATGACGCCGATTCCCCGCCAATTGGCGTCGACTGTTTCAAAGATTTCATACATTAATTCTTGCGCTTTGATATTGCCTTCTTCCGTGACAACTTCTTTATATTCGTTTAAAATTTTCAGTTCTCCCTTTATAACCAGGTTGACCAGGAGCATTACGCCCATGACCAGGTCCCTGGTATTAAACCCGGCGATGACGCAGGGTTTTTTATATTTTCCCGTCATGAATCGCCAGCCTTTGACGCCGGTAATGGCGCTGACATGACCGGGAAGGATGAACCCGTCGATATTCGCTTCCCCCGATTCCAGCAGGGCGGCAACCGCGGGGGGCGTGAGTTTGTTGCCCGCCAGCAGGGAAAAATTCTTAATGTTCTCTTCTTTTGCTTTCTTCACGGTAAAGGCTTCGGTGGGGATGGTGGTTTCAAAGCCCACGCTTAAGAAGATAACCTCTTTGTCGGGATTTGCCCTGGCTATTTCCACGGCGTCCAGGGGGGAATAGACAATGGAAATGGCCATGCCTTCGGCTTTTTCTTTTTGCAGGGAGCTGTAAGAGGAAGGGACCCGCATCATATCGCCGAAGGTGCAGAGGATAACAGGGTATTTCCGGGCGATTTCGATGGCCCTGTCCAGGTAATCGTTGGTGGTGACGCACACCGGGCAGCCGGGTCCGTCCACCAGGTTTAATTTTGCCGGGAAAATGTCTTTGACGCCGGTATGAAAGAATTGAACGGTATGGGTGCCGCAGACTTCCATGATGTTGATTTCTTGTTCCAGTACCAGGTTTTTCAATTTCCCGGTATATTCTTTTAACAGGTCATCTTTGACGCTCATTTTTTCTCCTTTCTCCTTAATATATATTGCCTCCGGCGACCAGCCCCGCAGCGCGGGGACCCTCTTAAGTTTGAGATGCAGTTTTTATACCCCGGAAACCTTTCGGCCGTGCAATAGAACCCCCAGCATGGGGGTTCCTGGACATCGAAGACAATATTTGACTGTTCTATAACTTGCTCAGACCGGCAGCCACTCCCTGGAAATATTCGTGACTGGGGAATAGACTCTCAAAAATAGCCGGGGCTATGCGCAGCGTTTCATCAAGACCCAGGCAGTAACGCATTACCTGGAACTGCTTGCGATATTCCGCTACTTCACTGCCGGCTTTTTTGTTATGGACGATAATATCCGCCATCAACCGGGCCAGGTTATCAAACTCCGGCTCCTTCATGCCGAAACGGGTCATTTCCGAAACGCCCATGCGGATACCGGTGGGGTGATAGAAGTTTTCGTCGCCAGGCAGGACCTGGTAATTTGTAACCACATTGTTTTCTTCCAGGCGGGTGGCAATTTCTTTACTATCGCCGAACCCGGATACCCGGATCAATACCTGGTGGGAACTGGTATAACCGTCTTCTTCGCCGCCTTCGACGGGGATGCCGTATTTGACGCAGGCTTTGGCAAATGCTTTGGCGTTCGACACAACCTGTTTTTGGTATTCATCCTTGAACTGGTTCATTTCAATAGTAGCCACCAGCATGGCCAGCAAGGTGCCCAGGTGGTGGTTGCTGGTGGAACCGGGGAAAGCGCGGGCATTGATTTCCGTCCAGAGTTTTCTCAGGGGGCTTTCCTTGGGCATTTTACCGGCAATAATGCCCCGTTGGGGACCGAAGAAAGTTTTGTGGGTGGAGCCGGTTACCACATCGGCCCCTTCAGCCAGCGGGTCCTGGAAATGCGGGCCTAAGATGCCCATGACATGGGCGGCGTCGTACATGACCACCGGGTGATAATCCGGGGTTTTGTCGATGAATTCTCGCAGTTGTTTCACCGGTTCAGGATGAAGGAACATACTTTTCCCGAACACAAAAAGCGGCGGCCGGTGTTGGTCCGCCAGTTCCAGCATTTTATTCGCGTCGGCCTTGTATGGGTTGTTGGCCATCAGGGGGAAATTGACCACTTCCCCTTCCACGAAATTAAATAAGGCGCCGAAAGGTTGGGCGCTCAGGTGCCCGCCGTAGTTGAGGTTGTTGTTCATGACCGTGGCCATGCGGCCGGTTTCCGTAAGTTTAGGGAAACCTTCTTTACCGGCGGCCAGGAATTTGACTACCGCTTTGAATACCACTTCGTTGGCCATTTGTCCGCTGATGGTGCGGGGTTCGACTTCCGAGGCGGAGATGTATTTGCCGAATTCTTCTTTTAATTGTTCTTCCACCTCATAGATAAATTGGACGCCCTGGTAGTAGTAAATCTGGTCGCCCTTCATGGCCCCGGTTCCTTCCAGCGCTTCCCGTTCCTTTTTCAAGGCGGTTTTATGTTCGGCGTAGCGACCGGAGGGATCGCTGATCTCGCAGAGTTTAACCAGCAGGGAGGGGGTGTTTTCAGAGGGAATAAGGTTAAAACACCGCCGCTGACGCCAGAGATTGTTCTCTACTACTTTGCGTCCCAGTTCGTGTAATTTTTGTTCCAATTGATTCATATTATATACCTCCAGATGATTGGGTTCATATTTAAATAGACTGAGATTATACTTCAAAATTCCTTACAATGCAAACGATCGCGATGTAACTATCCTAAACTGGGGCTGCCCATCGGCGATAAAAAAGACGGGGCGTTAATCGATTTTTTTCTTGCATTTTGAATCAAAATATATTACCATATGCATCCATAAAATATAACGGAGGAACAATGAAAAAAACAATCATAGTTTTGTTAGCAGCAGCATTAGTCGTTTCTTTTGCCGCCCGGTTGACGGGACAGGAAAAGAACCCTCATAGGATTTATAAACCTGCGAATACGGATATCATGCGCGCTTTAACTATAAACCCTATAGAGGATCAAATACAGAAGGAAGAGTACCTCAGGGTCAATCAATTGCAAGCGCAAAAGCACGCCAAACAAAGGGCCGCGGCCCGGAAAGTCAAAGGCGACAAACCCCAGTACACCTGGGTTGAATTTGTGGATGATTCCGCTTCCTGGCGATCCGATTACAGCGGTAACCTTGTCTGGTCCGGGAAATGTCAAAATACCGGCACCACCGGTGCAACCTATGTAACGGTCGAAATCGACGTCTATAACAGTGGGGGGTTTTACATCGGCAGCGCCAGTACCCATGTATTTGGGGGTACTAATGTCGAATTGGACGTTGGCGGCGTCTACACCAATGCCCTAAGGCCCGACCAATATGGCTTTTTCAGCGTCAGGACCAACATCCCTTACGCCAACGCATATTCCCTCAATTACACTTTCACCGATGATCCTTACGACTATTACCTGACGTATGCAGACGTGGACCTCGTCAATCCGGTTTATTATACCAGTAATAACGGTTTTTTGAATTTTTTCGGGGAAGTGGAGAATCACAGCTCTTTCTACGTCGCGTATGGCGCCAAGGTCTTCATGGCCGCGCTAGACCCTACCAACACTTCTGTGTTGGATGTGTATTTTGCCGATGTCGACGGAGCCACTTACAGCACCGATACCCGCGCCATATATCCCCATACCAGCGAACCTTTCTCCCTAACTTTCCAATTTGCCCAATACAGCGAATCTGCCGGCGGTTATATGGCAGGTCTCTTTTTCTATGAAGCACAGACCGATACGACGGATGGGGAATATCCTTTCGGCGCTTTTTCGACGCCCGTGGACGGTTCCAGTGTAGCCAGTAGTATTGCCGTAACCGGTTGGGCATTGGATGACACCGGGGTGTCGAACGTTAAAATATACCGTGAGAGCGGGGATTCCCTGGTTTATATTGGGGACGCCACTTTTGTAGACGGCGCCCGCCCGGATATCGCCGCGGCATACCCCTATTACCCCCTGAATACCAGGGCCGGTTGGGGTTACATGATGTTGACTAATTTCTTACCCAACGGCGGCAACGGAACTTTTGTGCTTCATGCCAAGGCAATGGACGGTTATGGTAAAGAAACGGACCTTGGCGTCGCCACCATTTACTGCGATAATGCCCATGCGGTGAAACCCTTTGGCGCCATCGATACCCCCACCCCGGGCGGCACCGCCTCCGGGGGCCAATATCGAAACGTCGGTTGGGTGTTGACCCCAATGCCCAATATGATCCCAACCAACGGCTCCACCATCGGGGTATACGTTGACGGTGTGAAAAAGGGCAATGCGACTTACAATATTTATCGCCCGGATATCGCGGGCCTGTTCCCGGGTTATGCCAACACCAACGGCGCCCAGGCCTACTACAAAGTCAACACCTACAGTTTATACAGCGGCACCCTGCATTCGATTTTCTGGATCGCCACGGACAGCGGCGGCAATGCCGACGGGATCGGCAGCCGGTTCTTTAATGTTTCAAATACCCTTAGCAACAGCGCGGGACTCGAATACCAAAAAGCCGCGCCTCAGCCTTTCCAGCCCACACCTGCCCTGATCGATTCCATTCCCGCTGCCGTCAAGGCCCCGGTCCTGTTTAAAAAAGGATTCCGCGACGATATCCCGTGCCGGGATGCCCTCATGGGTCCGGAAAGCGCCCCCAGGGTCGATATCCACGAACTGGAACGGGTGGAATTACAACTGCCTAACGTCTGTGCCGGTTACCTGGCGGTGGGCGGGAAATACAAACCGTTACCGGTGGGTTCTACCCTCGATACCGAGAATGGCATGTTCTACTGGTTGCCGGGTCCGGCTTTCCTGGGTAAATTCAACCTGGTATTCATCATGAAAAACCCGGATGGAACAATGAGTAAAAAGAATATTACCATTGCCGTTAATCCGAAAACTTACGCCCAATAATAGATCATTAACATCGACAACGGCTGCCCCTTACTTTAGTAAAAAAAAGCAGGGGCAGCCGTTGTTTGTCTCTACTCATTACCGGCGTCGATTACATTCACATTCACTTTGAAAAACCGGTAATCCTTATATGTAAAAACAGTCCTGGAGTTTTCCAGTTCTTCCTGCGCCGCTAGTTTGACCTCGCTGATCTCGGTCCTGCTGGGAAAGCGGATATTATTACTCCGGGCCTCATACCAATGGATATCCGTTACCTTGAGCCTGCCCCCTTTTCTCCGGGCCTCCTCCTGCAGCACATCGATCCCCCTCAGCGACCGCGGGTCCAATTCGATTTTCACTACCGAGCCGTCTTGCTCATCCACCCACACTACGCCGTGGTTGATAATCCCCAGCGCCGGGTTCCTGGGTTCAACATTAATCTTGAACGTTTCCACTTCCCCCACCTTCTCTTTTGCCAGCAATCGGTAAAGGTATTTTTTTCGGTTCTCTCGGTCCATCAAGGTGGCCGGCATTAGGAAAGGATAATTGGAGAAGAAATTCGTCAAGACCAATACATCGTCTTCCTTCCCTTTCCCGGCGATTTGTTTCCGTTCTTCGGACATTTTCCCCTTTTCATCCATGATGATCTGGTACTCATGGCGATAGAAGTCGTTCTTAATCTCTTTTCCATTAATAAAATAGATATCGGAAATCTCTTCCCGGCAGGTAAAATAAAAGGTTACTTGTTTTAATTTTTCGCAGTAATCGGCTGTTTTTTCCAGGATGGCGTCCAGGTTATTCTTTTCATCGACGGCCCCGGCCTTTTCATGGGCCGGGATCATTAAAACCGGCGCCCCCTCCCCCCGGTTGTCTACCGGGGTCTCTATTTTCCGGCTAAAGGCCGCGGATTTCCCGGTTTGTCGATCCAGGGCTTCCACGATCAGGGTATATTTACCGCCGTGCGGGAAATTCAATTTCAACGAAGGAATTATTTCCGCGTCCTCCGGTTCAAATACCCGCTCAAAGGATGTTATCTCGCCTTGTTCGTCCACGGCCGACACCTTGACCCGGATGTTCCCGTACAACTGGTAACCGTCGTATAGCTGCCGGTAATTTTTTAAAGTAAATTCCAGGGTGGCATTGGCCGGCGCCGGTGTAAAGGAAAAACGGTCGATGGCGATATTATCGGTCTCTTTTAAAATCATTTCCCGGTTGTATACCAGGTTGATGCGCTTTAGCGAGGTTTTAACCTCGATGTCCCTGGTCCGCTGCCCCTCTTTTGGGGGTTGGTAGGTTAACCGGTAATAGATATCTTCTTTCGCCATGGCTTGTTCCAGGGATTTATCCAGGTTATTACCCTCGATCACTGCCCCGCCGGTGGACCGGCTGATATTCCTGAAAACTTCTTGCCAATCGGAGTAAACATGATCTAATTTTAAAAACCGCGAATTCAATTGGTCTGACGGGGCCATGTTGGAAAGCAAGAGATGAAACGTGGCATTGGCGTCCAGGAAAGCCCGGCGAATCTCTTCCAGGATGGCCAATGAACCCGTGGGTTTATCGATCTCCCTGGAGATGGCGGCAAAGGTTTTCCTGAGTTCAGTATAGTCTGCCAGGACGCCCTGTTTTTCCCGGATGAACGAATCGGTATCCAATTGGGGGACCAGGTCGGGCTGATAAAAAACCAACCCCCATTTTTCGAATTCCAGCGCCTTCAAAGACTCGGCAATGGCCTTTAGTTTATCGATATTCAAATTAAGACGCTTTGCTTTATATTCATCCCACAGGCGTTTATAGTTTGCCGCAAATTGTTCAAATACGCTTCTACTCCCCGTGGACTCAACCTGTTCCCCAGGCTCAGCCCCATCGTTCATCCGGGGCAATCGATCTTCCAGGCCCCTTAGCAAGTCCTCCATTTTATTAATAAATGCTGCGCGGTCCATTCGTGCGTACCCGGTTGCCTCATCCAGCTTGCTCTTTACCTCCGGCAGCGTTTGCGGGACCTGGTCCGGCCGGGTAATTTTGAACACCCGGTTCCCGGTTACCAATAACGCATAATCGCCTTCGCGGTAAACCTGTTTGAAAAAGAAGTCCAGCGTCTCCTTAAGTTGGGGTTCCGGTTCGGATAGCCAGAAGTAAAAAAGGAAAATACGTCCCCTTGGCGCGGCGGCATCGGGCGATTCGGCGGGTTCAGCGGTTTCGGCCTTTTCGGCGCCGATTTTTCGTTTCACTTCCTGGAAACTGGTAATTTCTTGTTTTTTCCCGTTCTCATAGAGGGTAAAATCACTCTTTTGCAAGCCGCCCACCAACCGTTCTTTTTTCATGGCGCGAACAATCACCCCGGCGTTGATTACTTCCACATATTCTTCCAGGATTTCCTGCGGCCCCTTTTCTTCCTGGGGATTTGCCGGGAGGCCCCCGGGCAGTAAAAGAAGCATTACCGGGAGCAATATGAAAATCGGCTTTTGCATTATCATTTTCATACCTGTTTATACGTCTTTAAGGGGTCCATTCGGAAAAAACATTTTTAAAAAAAACTTCCATATTTTTTTCCCATCACGTATTATAGTATATGGTATGATGAAATGCAAAAAAACAAGTGTACCCGGAGGTCGCCATGAAAAAGAAAGTCCTGATCTTATTTTTATTATTCACGGCCGTTGGATTCTTGACGGCGCAGCAGCGTTACACGTTGGAAGAAGGCGAGACGTCAAAGTTCAAAATGGCCAGGCAGCTATTTGAAAGGGGAAAACAACTGCTGGCCGGGGACAGTTACGACAGGGCGGAGAAAGCCTTTAAAGATTGCCTGGAGATTTTTCCCAAATTTTCCTATGCCGGATACTACCTGGCCCACTTGTATTATCAAAAGAAGGATTATGTAACGGCCCTGGCCCTGGTTGAAAAAGCAAAGGAAGACTATGAATTCATCTCCGATTATTGGGTCAAGTCCCAACTGCAGTACCTGGATCTGCTGAGGCAGGAGAAAATGGAACTGGAAGAAAAGATAAGAGAAATCAAGGAAATTATCGCCGCAAAGAATTATAAAGCCAGGACCCCGGAGGAGCAGATGGCCGAGCAAAAAGACCTTGAAGGGCAACAATCCCGGGCGGAATTGGACGCCAGGGAAGCGGATGAGAGGATTAAAAACACGAATCCCACTGCCCCGGAAATGGCGGCGAATTATTATTTTCTTCATGGCAATATTCTCTTTAAATTGAAAAAGTACAACGATGCGTATGCCCAGTACATGGAAGCCGTGCGCATAAACCCCGACTTTGGGAATGCGTATAACAACCTGGCTAATCTTAACTTTATGGGCAAGCGATACAAGGAAGCCCTATTCTACCTCGAAAAAGCGGAAAAGTGCGGCGCAGTCGTGAATCCCAAATTTAAAAAGGACATACTCCTGGCCCTGGGTGATTAATGGAATCATTGAGAGATGAGGGTTCTGAGGGATAAGAAAGAAAATGGGCAAGATTTTGAGAGATATAAGATCTCTACGTCCTCTCTTATCCCTCAGAGAGTTGCACATATGATACAACATTTTTTTTTAAATTTCAACAGGAAAAATAAAAAAAAAAAATTTTATAGATATATACACTCTTAATGGGGAAGATTTAGCACCTGCGATCTCGACGATTGAAGTCTCCCGGTATGGTCCTACAAACAGGACCCCCTGCATGGCGGCACGCAGTGGGGCGGCATGAAAAAAAGGGGGGTTGCCAATTGCCTCCAAAATCAAATTTAGCCGCTAAGGTCCCGGCAGGACAGGCGACACCCTTGTAAGCTAAGGGACGCGAAGGCAATTATTGAATAAATGAATAATCAAGATAATTACCTATGCTTCATCGCTTATGCTAAATCGTTGAAACCCTCATGGGAAATGGTTCAAACGCATGGGCAAGGTGTTAGTACAACAATTAATAGTTAAGGTGTTTCAAGTAATCTTGTAACCAGTCAATCGGTTATTTTAATTGTTTAACTGTAAAATCCCATCAATATAGTAACCGGTAGAAAATGAAAAAAGCTGGAGGCAAAATCCCCCCAGCTTTTTTTCTTTTAATTGTATATTGTATAAGCCACACTTCTCTCGCTCTCCCTATATTCATTCTCAATCATTTTCAGATAATCATCGTTCAGTTGGTCGGGTTGTTTGCCGTCCATAAGGTTTACAGTTCGGAAAGGGATTTGAAAAAGGTTGAGCTTATTTTCAATAATGGGAGTCGCTTTTCGCCCGGCATCATCGCCATCCATCATTAAAATGTAAGGTCTGCAGGCATCTTTCATGAGGGAAAGTTGATGAGGAGATACCGTTGTTCCCATAAGCGCGATGGCCTCCAAACCAGCCTTTACAATATGAATGCAGGCAAAAAAACCTTCCACCAGGAATACCGGTTTATTTTTATTGCATTCGGGCTTGATGCTGTTGGTACTGTGGATGCAGTGGATGGTTTGAATATTAAAGAGGTTTTGGGATTTTTTGAAGTTTTTCGGGAAAAGGTATCGTGGAGACTGGTTATCGTGCACGGCTCTACCGGCATAGGCGACAATGTGCCGCTCAGCATCGATAATGGGGATGGCAATCCTGTCTTTCATG
>Ga0315278_10001715_pt1 | contig 19370 bp, 32 predicted proteins | sample YL17G06_0_MG_FD_203880 | JGI IMG/M metagenome (GOLD analysis project Ga0315278, IMG submission 203880) | Sediment microbial communities from Yellowstone Lake, YNP, Wyoming, USA - YL17G06_0 | ecosystem: Environmental > Aquatic > Freshwater > Lake > Sediment | place: USA: Wyoming | collected... | reverse complement strand
CCGATTAGTTTGGTGGCTACTGTGTAGCCACATAAGGAGTTGCGATGAAAACGCAATTTGTTGGTGTCCGGGAATTTAAGAACAACGCCACCCAACTTGTGCGCCAGGTCAGGGAGCAAATGACTGAAATTATCGTTACTCTAGACGGCGTTCCAGTGGCAGTTCTTAGGCCATTTACCAATGAAGACTCTGTCCGCCAACGCAGTGCACGCATGCAGAGCTTCGCTGAAAAATCGGCTGAACTAGCCGGCGAGATCGCCGCTGTATGGACCGGCGACTTTACTGCTGCCGAGGCTGTTGCTGAACAACGGAGATAATTCTGTGGCGGTTATTGATGCGAGTGTATGGGTTGCAATGCTACGGAAAAATGATCCCTTTTATGACCGCTGCCGGGACTGGTGGGAGGCTTCAATAAAAGCTGAGATCAGGCTTTACGTACCGTCGATCGTCCTAGCGGAGGTTGCGGCTGCGGTCGCACGCAGAGACGATAATAATGCTCATGCTATAAGGGCGCTGGCACTGGTGCAAGAAAGCGGCGTTGGGATTATCGACGTTTCATTGTCACTTGCTTTGCGCGCTGCCGAGCTAGGAATTAAATATCGACTACGTGGCTGTGATGCCGTCTATGTTGCACTCGCTGAGCATCTAAAAGTGCAACTAGTAACACTCGACCGGGAGCAGCTAGAACGGACCCCAAAAGGGCTAGCATCGGCCCCGTAGTGTAAGCGCCATCCGTTCATTAATAGTGGCTAAAAGACGCGCTAGCTAAAAAAGTTTCACCTGAAACACGTATTCGGCAGCCTTCGCCAAGACGTTTTTTTGCAACTTCGGTACCGTCCTCGCGGGGATTTCATCTGGAGAAACGGCCGCACTTTTATCGTCTTATTTTGGCAAAAATGAAGTCGCGCGTGAGCATGAAAGTGAGACAAAGTCGCGCGGCCGAGAGACCCGAAAGTCGGAATCTAAGGGCACCCAAATCGTGGTGGAGCAGGCCTTCCTCGACAACGACTTTGCCACCATCCCCTACCCAAGTTTGACGGTGCCAGCGACCTTCTGGTTTAAGTCAGCGGGATGGCCGGCAGGCAAGCTTCTCTATAAAATTATGCCGACGCCAAGCCCTTACGAAAGCAACATTAAGCTGACCTGGATGATTGGCATGGGAGCACGTCTGAAGCCGGAAGATGTGAAGCCAAAGAGCCCTCTGATCGTCGATCGATCGCAGGACCGCGAGCGCGCGCAATGATGAACCGTAGCTAGCATCATGCGCTATGCAGGAACCCGCCACTACCTCGCTGTCGCCGCCCTACGATGCCCGGTGCAAAGGAGTCTCTGTGCGACTCTTTAAGCCTTGCCCAAGCCTCTACATGGGTCCTGTAGGCTGCTCATTCTGGGCTGCAAGTGTCGCGCTGGCTAAACGAAAAGGGACCGGCTCCTCGCCGCAGTCGCGGACCCCCGCCTTCGGCGGAATATGCACTGCTCGCTGACGGCGTCCACGACCTGCAGTCGCCGAGGCGGCACTGGCCTAGGCATGGCCGCGGGGTAGGGCCCGGCGTTCAATAATCACCAGTATATAAAATGGCCGGTAGGCAAATTTGCCACCGGCTTTGCTGCGTCAACACGCACCATGGCTTTGATCCAGCCAAGAACCGGGCCGTGGCTGTCCATAGCGCCGCCATCCTTGAAAGTTTGGATCAGGTCTACCACGCTCGTCGATTGGTCGACGAGCTCAAGCAAACTGCCGTCCCGCAAAAGACTGGCCATTAATTCCCGACGGTTTGGATTTACTAACGACAGCGATCGTTCCGCGAAAGCAGCACTAAGAAAATTCCTGTTTTGAAAAGTAACGAGCTCTTATTGGCTTGGACCGTGGTTTGCCCTGAGGTACGTTACAGGCTATAGTTTTGGCTGAGCGGAACGAAATTTTCTCAGTCCAAGGTAGGTTATGGGTCATGACGGTAAAGCCAAATAATAAGTCTATTGCCGCTTACGCGGCTAAACTGCAGAAGTCGTTGCGCCACCTGGCATATAGTTATGGCAAGGTACAAAAGCTGTCGGCTGACGTCCCGCGGATGGACGATGACACCCTTGAGACTTGGGAAAGTTTCACAGCGCGGTTTTCACGCACAGTTGATCTGTTTTTGACCAAATATGTGCGCGCTGTGGTCCTCAAGGAAGATCCCGGATTTTCGGGTAGCGTCCGGGACTACGCTGACTACGCCGAAAAGATCGGTTTGATCGATTCTGCGGATCAGTGGATGGAATTTCGAGGTTTTCGCAACGTGATCGTTCATGAGTACGAAGATGACGATTTGCAGCAGAATCTCGAAGACCTCCGGCGTCTAGCGCCTATTGTCCTAAATCTTGCGGCGCTATTGACATGAGGCTGACAACGGCAAGACTTTCTGGAATCCTCCACGCTTGCGCCGACGTGCTTGGACCACAAATCTGGCAGCTTGGCGAAACCGCCCTATTTCTGTACGGCAGCCGTACAGATGATACGAAGCGTGGCGGCGACATTGATCTGCTTCTTCTCGGCAGCAACCATTGTCTCGCCGAGCTCAAGCAAAAGAAGCGGGCGCTTTTGACCAGCGTACAGAAGTATATCGGCGAATGCCGGATTGACCTAACGGTCGCACCACTCGCCAGCGAACAGCAGTCCGATTTTATTAAGTCGATCCTGCCTTCTGCGGTGCAGCTATTTCCCTAGGGTCTGAGTAGGACCAGATTGATCCATGGCGTTGGCGCCAAATTAATCCATGGTCACGTTCTTGGCGCAAAGCGTTACCCATTACCACTTCCATCACCCTCTTAAGGGTTGCGGGAAATGGAAAGTAAGCGCCAAATGAGGCCACTGCCGCCCAGAGGTAAAGAAGCGCAGAGTCTACCCGTACCACGCAACGGGAGGGACGAATGCGGACCGACAATGCCAAGGCCATTTACTGGCGGCGGCAAATCGAAGATTTTAGAAGCAGCGGCCTGTCACAAACCGCTTACTGCCGTAAGCATCATATCAAGAACCATAGCTTAAGCTATTGGCTAGGTCGGACCGGTAGTACGCCTGCGGCGCCGAGTCGCTTCGTAGCTGTCCAAATCGACGATAAGGCGGCTCCGGTAGTCGCGCTGCCCCTAGGTGTGGCTCTGGGGGTGCGTGTTGTTATGCCTGATGGCGTTGCCATCGAATGCGCTAGCCGTGGCGATCTCGCGGCCGTCGGTGTTCTCGTCGGAATGCTGCGCGGGAGGGCATCATGAGATCGACTTCAACGTTCACAAAGGTTTTACGCGATCGAGAGAGTCTGCGCAGAATTTACGGATGACGAACGCTACAAGTTTCGCCTCGAACGATCCAAGCCACTCCTTGACGAGTTTCATGTTTGGCTGCAAGCGGCTTTCAAAGATGTCCCACCTAAAGGCGTAACGGGAGTCGCGATCAACTATGCGCTTGAAAGGTGGCCGTACCTAACAGTCTTTCTCGAAGACGGCTGTCTACTGATGGACAATGGTCCTGCAGAAAATGCGATACGTCCAGTAGCTGTTGGTCGCAAGGGTTGGTTGTTTAGCGATACCGTCGAAGGGGCCGAGACCACGGCTATGCTCTACAGCATCGTTGAAACTGCGAAGGCTAACGGGAAAGATCCGCACGCTTATTTAACAATGGTCATTGACCGGCTGCCTCATGCCAAGACGCTCGCCGATGTTGAAGCACTTAAAGTTCGACTACAGATCGCCGATACACCCGTGAGGGAGGAGCGGCAGTGCCAGCAAAAATCAGCAAATTGACCACCAAAGGCGATGGAAAAACCTATCGTCCGCTGAATTTTTTAATCATCGATGATGATGAGGCCATGCGTTCGACGGTCATCGACCTCATTAAGCTATCTAGGTTACTACGATAAAATACCTTGTATAATTAAATGATTACGCTTAATGCGTGGCGACCCCGGTATTTAGAAGCCTCTCCGATTAAACTGAGGAAAAACTTGAAGTGCGCCTTTGAATAACCTACATTGTAGTGTATGCGATTCACCTGGGATCCTGAAAAAGCATCATCTAACCTTAAGAAGCATCGGGTTTCCTTTGAAATTGCTGCGACAATTTTTGATGACCCGATGGTACTTTCGATTTGGGAAAACACTTACCGTGCTGAAGAGCGCTGGGTGAGCTTGGGAATGGCTGCTGATCACCGGACGCTGATTGTCGTGCATACCTGGAGAGTCGACGATATTGACGGCGAAATAGTCAGACTAATAAGTGCACGGCGAGCGACGGCGCACGAACGGAGGCAATATGAAGAAGGAATATGATTTCTCCAAAGGTGAGAGAGGGAAATTTTACCGTCCAAATAAGGTGCAGCGCACATTGCGTTTAGATGCGGATGTGCTCAAGTTTTTCGAAGACATGGCAGGTCATGCGGGAATCCCCTACCAAACATTGATTAACCTCACATTGCGAAAATTTGCGAATGAAGATGGCGAGATTATCTTGCGCCCGATTAAGGCTGCCTCACCAAAGCGGCGTGCTTGATATTTACAAGCGCAGCGAGCTAACGCTCTATTTTAGGGCAGGGATAGCAGGCGCCGGCTCGCCGTCGATCCCAGACGGGAGAGTTCCATCGCCATGATTGCCAGCGGTCCCAGCCGCCTGACCCAGGCTTTGGGGGTGGCTTTGGCTGACTTTGGACAGGATGGCAGAAGATAAGCGCCAGTTTGACGTCGCCGTTTGTCTGAATCTCTAAACGCTCATTGGATAGCGGACCGCGGACGATATATTCGATGAACTGTAACGGGTGTAGACGCCGTCGAGCGCGATGATATGCAGGTGGGGATTCACCGCCAGCGGAAGCAAGATGCCGGCGGCGGACATGGGCGCGCCTGATCGCCGGCCGCTTGGGCCTAGGCTCGCAGCGCAGCAATTTAGCCTGCAAGGCTGCCGCCTCATTCGCAAGCAAACGCATGGGCCGGCACCTAAAGGATTTAGGTCATGGCCGGCCTCCAGCGGTAGCGCCGGCATTCAAGGGGATTTTTAGATAGCGGATGCCGTTGGTCGACGGCCGCGGCAGGCGACCTCCATCGATATTCACCTGGACGCTAGGGAATAGAAGCTTTGGCGCACTCAGAGTGGCATCACGACGCTGCCGGAAGTCGATAAACGCAGCCTCGGTCATCTGATCGTTGAGCTGAATATTAGCGCTCCTTTGTTCGGCGATGGTGCTCTCGTAACGGAGCGGCCGACCTCCGGGCTGGTAGTCGTGGCCGGTGAAGACCCGCGTCACGCCAGGAAGGGTATATAGTCGGTCCTTGATCGAGTGATAGAGGGCTTGGGCACTCCCGCCTGGAAAGTCGCAGCGGCCGGTGCCGTAGTCGGGCATAAAGAGTGCATCGCCAGTAAAGACGATGTCGCCAAACAGATAACTCGAGCAGGCGGGTGTATGCCCAGGCGTTGGAATCACGTGGAAGCTCAGCGATCCAGCCGTAACGACCTCGTCGTCTCTCAATAAGCGATCGAACTGGGACCCATCCGTTGCGAAGTCAGCAGGAAGATCGAAGATGCCTTTGAACCGAGACTGAACCAGGCGAATGCGTTCCGAGATCGCGACGATAGCCCCGGGATACCTCGCCTTGACCAGCTGGGAGGCCGACAAGTGATCGGCGTGCGCGTGCGTCTCAACAGTCATGCGCAGCTGCAGCTTGCGCTGGGCGACGTCGGCCAGAACTCGGTTGATCGATGCCTCACTCGTTGTGGCGCCAGCCGCATCGTAGTCAAGAACAGGATCGACCATGATGGCATCGCGGGTCTGCGGATCCGATACGAGGTAAGTCAGAGTGGAGGTCTGCGGGTCAAAATAAGCGGTGATGTCCATCATGCTCTCCTCGGGCCGGGCCTGTACCCGACGCTCTTATTTTGTAAAGCGGCGCTCCCATGAGTCTCGCAGCGCTGTCCGAAGCCGCAAACGAAACCCCTCGGGCATGGGATAAGGCTTATCGTCTTTGTACAGCTCGATAGTACCGCGGATGTTATCGACGACCACCTGGCAGGGATTGCATCCAGTGAGGTGCTCCTCGAAATCTGTGCACTGCGGCAACGACAGGTTGCCATCCACATACTCGTTCAAGGCTTTAAGCAGTTCTTCGCATTTCATAGGTCAAGTCTCCTCGTCGCTGGCGTGCCGGTGGGACGTTTGAACGACCCTATCCCGATCACCTAGGGTTCGTGTCAGGCGTTCCCGCAGCTGTAAACGTGCCCGTAGCAGTCGCACCTTAACGGCGCCAGGCTTGATACCAAGTGCTTTGGCGGTATCATCAATGGACAGTCCCTCGACATCGCGCAACAGAAAGGTCGCTTTCAGCGAGTCGGAAAGCTCATCCAGGGCTTGTGTCAACAACGCCTTCGTCTCGCCGTCAGAGGCGAGCTTCTCTGGCGTCTTGTGCCAATCGGCAATGAAATCTGGCAGCGGCATGCTTGCATAGTCTTCGGCTTCGTCGTCGCCCCGGGCCGGGATGATGTCGAGTCCACGGCGCTTGCGAAGGACCTTCAAGGCATGGTTCGTCGCAATGCGCAAGATCCAGGCGGCGAAGGGTGCTTCCTCGCGAAAGTCGGTTACATGCTCGACGACGCTCAGGAAGGTCTTCTGCGTAATATCCTCGGCATCCTCCCTGTGCCTAACGAGGCGCATGGCCAGTCCGAAAATCCTCCCCTCATACTTAGAGACAATGGCCTCGAACGCGGCATAGTCGCCGCTCTTAGCGCGCGCAATAAGCTCGTTCTCAGAATTTTGCGAGGAATCGCCCATCATTCGCCGTCCCCTTTGAACTCTGTCAAACTATAGATCCGCCAGTCTCGCAAAGGTTACCGACTCTCGATGCGCTGATCAAAGCGCAATGGTATCATATTGTTGCGGCCAATATGTAACTTCCGCGCCGGACGCGGGTCTCCTTAAGTGAGAGTTGTGTGTCGGTTGCACTGACCCAAGTGAAGGAGGATGCTATGTGTCGCCGCGTCGAATGCCCCAAGTGTAAGAAACCATCGTTTGCCGGCTGCGGTATGCATGTCGAGCAAGTCCTGGGTGATGTACCAAGGGACCAACGTTGTCAATGCAGTGAGGCAAAGTCAAAGAACGAGACGACCGAGGATCGGTCGCTGTGGCGCCGACTGGTCGGCGGGTGAAGGGAGCGCAACCATGGACTGGAGTGCCTTGATGCAACGGGTCTTGAGCTTGCCCCTCCCGGTTTATCTGGTGCTGGCCCTTACGCTCGGGCTTGCACCATTTACACCGCCGCACCTCGTCGAGAAAATACTTATGCTGGTACAGGGTAAACTGACGCGTGGGATCGACTGGTTCGACCTATTGCTACACCTCACACCTTGGCTGCTGCTCTGTGGCAAGCTATACACGCAGGCCGCTGGGCCGAGATGAAGGATGCCATGGATGCTCTTTCGGCATTTATTTCCGATCACGAGTCGCTCGTGAGGGTGACCGCCTTCGTCGGTGGCGTGCTGTTGTTTGGCGGATTCGAAAGCTTGAGGCCTAGGCAATCTCCCAAACCTAACCGCAAAAAGCGGTGGTTGGTCAATTATGCGCTGACCTTGCTTAATTTTGGCACGCTTCACCTCGTCTTCCCGCTTCTTGCCGTCGGCGCGGCGGTTCAGGCGGCCGCGTACGGATGGGGTCTCTTCAACAGGATGCCAGTCGCGCCGGCCGTAGCTGGGCTGATCGGTATCTTGCTGCTCGACCTTGTGATTTATTGGCAGCATCGACTGTTTCATCGGATCCCGATCCTGTGGCGGCTACACCGTATGCATCATTCCGATACGGCCATAGACGTATCGACGGCGCTACGATTCCACCCGCTAGAGATCATGCTGTCCATGGCGGTGAAGATGGCGACCGTCGTGATACTTGGAGTTCCGCCGGTAGCGGTGATTATCTTCGAAGCACTTCTTAACTTCAGCGCCATGTTCAATCATGCTAATTGGAATCTTGGTGAGCGTACGGACCGCGTTCTGGCGCGGGTGCTCGTGACACCCGACATGCACAGGATCCACCACTCTGTGCGGCCGGAGATGCATACGAACTTCGGCTTCTTCCTGTCGATCTGGGACCACCTGTTCGGTACCCGCAAGACCGAACCAGATGTGCCACACGCCGTTATGGCGATTGGCCTGGAGTCGTGGCGGGGAGCCAAAGATCATCGCCTCGACCGGCTTTTGATTCAACCTCTGCTACGCGACGCAGGTGAAAACGTCTGACGTTTTAACGACCACCATCACGTCCTCGTCTCGATTCCTAAAAAAATCATATCAAAATGCCGGTCAATCCACTGCACCGTGACACCAGGGGCATGGGCCGAAACTTCAACGACCTTGATCAGTGGCGAAAAGGTTACGGCTCGCTCTAGGCGGCATCGTCGTTATGATTGTCACGGGGTTTGTGCTAGAATTAACCAGCATTAAACACGTTCAGTCGACTTTGTAACGGGATGAATCACCGATGAATATTCGTTCCTTTTGCGACGATGTATTGGCAGACCGAGATTGCGTGGCCTTGGCCGCTCTCATTCGTAGCGGCGAAATCAATTCGCACGAAGTCGTCGAGGCCGCGATCAAGCGGGCGCAAGCCGTCAATCCAAGGCTCAATGCGATTAGTGTCGAGGATTTTTCGAATTCCCTCGCTAGCGCAGCAAAGCACGAGGTCAAAAGCCATGCTTCGATCTTTTCTGGACTGCCTACCTTTATCAAAGACAACGAACAGGTTCGAGGCTTGCCGACGCGGCTGGGCTCGCGCGCGACCTCCGACGCATTCGCCACGCAGTCGTCCAAATTCATCGAAGAATATCTGGCTCTGGGACTTATCAATCTGGGTAAGACCACCATGCCAGAGTTTGGCCTAACGGCCACCACCGAGTCTCTACTCCATGGAGCAACGAGAAATCCGTGGAATAGCGACTATATTTGCGGTGGTTCCTCTGGCGGTGCAGCGGCATTAGTAGCGGCTGGCGTCGTGCCCATAGCCCACGGCAATGATGGCGGCGGGTCGATCCGGATACCCGCGGCCTGCTGCGGACTGATTGGAATGAAACCCACAAGGGATCGACTAACCCCTTTACAGGGCACGGAAACCTTACCGATCAATTTGGTGCAACAAGGGGTACTGACGCGCAGCGTCCGCGATACCGCGGCCTTTTTCGCTGCGGCGGAACGAGTTTACCGCAACCCTTCTCTGCCGGGCATCGGCGACGTGACGCGTCCGGGCAAAAAACGCCTCCGCATCGGCTTTTTTACCGAATATCCAAGTCATCAAACGGTTCATCCCGAAAATAGAGACGTCACGGTAAAGGCCGCGCAGCTTTGCGCAAGCATGGGGCACAGGGTCGAAGAGATCCCAACGCCTATTCCCGCGTCGATGGAGGATGATTTTAAGTTCTACTGGGAGATGATCGCCTTTTCCATGCACCATTTTAGCAAGGCGACGCTCGGATATTCTTTGGATAAGGCACAACTTGAGCCCTTTACGCGCGGCTTGAGTCGCCTCTTTTTTAAAAGATTCTACAAACTTCCCTACGCCATTCGGCGCCTCAAAGCGTCGGCTCGCACTCTCGCTGCCACGTATGAGCGGTACGATGTTGTGATCTCGCCAGTCCATGGTCACCCGACGCCTAAGATCGGTGAACTCAGTTCTTATATTGACGCCGAGTCGTCCCTGCGTAAGTTGTCCGACTTCGCGCCCTTCACGCAGGAGCAAAATGTGACGGGTGCGCCGGCCATTTCCTTGCCGATGGGGTCATGCAGCAATGGCCTGCCCTTGGGTGTCCAGTTTGCAGCCGGGTTTGGTCAAGACCAACAACTCCTGGAGCTGGCTCTGGAGATCGAAGAAGCCGTCACCTGGCCGCGGCTCGCTTGATCTTGCCTTAACGCGGATTGCCCTGAATTCCTTGTTTAAAGGCTTTTACAAAAGGACGAACTCTGCCCGAAGGTCCGGTCAAAGGTCAGCAACCTAGTGCAACCGGCCTTTTGCGCTTTGCATTGGATATAGTAATCAGAAAAGTCAGCCTTACCATCTAGGTAAAGGGCCTGAGCGCGGAGCAAGAGGCTCAAGTCCTCAAAATCGAGAAAGGCGGCGAGAAGAACCTTACCAACAGCATCGAGCACCTCAGCCTTTCTTAGCTTATATGCAGACTCGAGCACCCATACCGTCTCGATCACGACCAAGTCAGAGACATAAATAATCTCGCCGTCCTTTATGCTCTTCTCGAGTAGTTGGTCGATCCTTCGGCACTGATCCTTGTCGTCCTGGGTCAGGAATCGCACCAAAACATTCGTATCGATTGAGATCACGTCGATCTCCTACGTTTGATCGCCGCATCCATGGCTTGGATAGAAACCGTCCCCTGACCCTTTTTGTGAAGGATCCCGCGTAAATCATCCATTTCGAATTTGCAGGCGCGAATAACTACCGTGCCATCGGCATTGACGACAAACTCGATTCGATCACCGGCCTTTACCAGCAAATAGTCCCTGATTTCCTTGGGGACTGTGATCTGGCCTTTACTGGTCATTTGCGCTTTGGCCATGAATTCTTCACTCCTTACATAATGAGTCTTTCCTTACTTTATGGTAAGGATCTATTCCTGTCAACGACTGCGAATACCTCGGGCGCAAGACTAATGTCGATGTCATTTTCGGAAGTTACGGACCGTGACGCTGCCGCTCACTAGACTTCGCCCGACATCGCAAGATCGCCTGCCTAGTCCGTTGCATCCGAACCTAGCTTGGCTTATTGAGGGAATCTGAACCATTCGCAGCAATTGGGCGCCACGGTCCTAAGCATACAGATGCATGCTCTGTCACTCTTTACAAGCCTTGACGTGGTGAAGTATGGCAAGAGCCGCGCCGATAACCTCTTCGTCGACTAGAGCCCGCTTTGGGCTGAGGAAGGGATTGAACACCAAATTGGGATTCTTGTCGCCTTTGGCTAATTTATAAGTTTGTGCATCGGGCAGGTAGCGGTTGACGAGACGTCCGGGAGTGTTTGAGCTAACAATATGGTACTCCGGATTCTCAAAGCAAAAATGAAGAAGTCGCTGTATTTGATGCCCCCAAAAAAAGCTGAAGCAAAGGTCTGTTTCAAGGCCGAGCCACGAAAGTTCAAGGTAAGACGCAATCATCCCCACGCGACTATAGAACTCATCAACGTCCACAATAACATCAATGCGATCGCTATACCCCGAGGCACCCATGGCGCTCTCCCCACACTTGATGACCATCAACACTATCAGCGCACAGTTATTGTGAGTTAAGCGGGGCCAACGAAAGGGATCCTCCGGCTAATAGCACTCAGGCACCCTTTGGCAAGCTCGGCATAGGCGGTGCTTCCAGGGACTGCATTGCGGCGACGACTGCGTTACGACCATTGGCCTTAGCTTGATACAGCGCCGTATCAGCAAGCTCGATGAGGTCTTTGGCCTTGATATGATCGCTGGGGATGCAACAGCCAACGCCAAGGCTAATGGTCACGCACTTCGCCTTGACCGAGCCTAAATGCGGAATGTGCTGTGCAAACACGGTTTCGCGCAGATTCTCCGCGACGATGCGCGTGCCCTCAAGGTCGGTGTCTGGAAGGATCACCGTAAATTCCTCGCCACCGTAACGGGCGAGAACGTCGCCGGGTCGCCGCAACGCGTCCTTGAGCTGGCGCGCCACCTCGATCAGGCATTGGTCACCGCTCTGGTGTCCATAATGGTCGTTGTAGGCCTTGAAATAGTCTATGTCGATCATGATCAAGCCAAGCGAGCGCTTACTCCGGACACCTCGGCGCCACTCTTTGTCGAGGGCGCGATTAAACTCCCGACGGTTGGCAATCCCGGTGAGCGGATCGATCAGAGCTAGGCGGGTCAAGGTGGTGTTGAGATCGGCGAGTTGCCTAGTTGCCTCAAGCAATTCGCGTTCCCTGGCTTTGCGACGATCGATCTCGTACTTGAGGCGTAAAGCCCCCCGCACGCGGGCGACAAATTCCTGGGGGTGGCACGGCTTGCGCACATAGTCATTCGCTCCGTACGCAATCGCGACCGGAATGCCGTCTGCTGGGGCGGCGCCAGACCCAACAATGATGGGTACATCCTGATACTGAAAGGAGCTCTTGATCGTGCGACAGGTATCGACACAATCTTCCGGGCTGCCGACACCAAGGATGATCAGTTCCACGCCAAATTGCCGAGCGCCTTGGAGATCGTCGGTCAAACCAAGACTCTGCAAGCAGTCTGCGGCGGAGGAAAAGACCGTCACTTCATGATAGCCTGCAGCATTAAGCGCGGCCGCAAAGAACAGACGATCATCTTGGTTAGGTTCTATGATGCAGATTCCCACTAGCGGCATACCTCCTAGGTGTGACTCGGAGGAATTGCAGACAAACTAAAGGTCAACAATCAGATTTTCTTTCAACTATCTGTAATGAAATAATTAAATGAGACGAGATGCGGCCTGGAGGGCGACTTCCTGCGAGTGCCAGCGGCGCCGTCCGCACGGACTGGCGACACTTTAGCCACCAGGTCAAACCCTCAGCTAGCGCTAACGCTCCCGTCAGGGCAAGATCGCAACTCAACCTAAGACGGGTCGCATCAGCTGCGAATACGCCTGCCGCTTCGCCAACACCCATTCTGGAGATCCTATGAATAACCAGCAAACGCTCCATCTAAATCTCGTTCCTTTACAAAGAAACCTTCGCCCCATCCTAAGTGCCGCTGCACTTCTAGTTGTTTTAATTGTCGGAGCAAGCTCCTTCTCAGTGATTGAACCAGGCAATACCGGAGTCGTCTTTAATCTCTGGACTGGATCGCTAAGAACGGTGGGACAAGGGATGATCTGGCGCATTCCTTTTATTACTCGGGTCCAGAGTTACCCTACCGCTCTTCGCACCTATACGATGGTCGCCCGCGCTAGCGAGGGCTCCGCGGCAGGAGATGACAGTATCGATTTGCCGACCCAGGAAGGCCAACACATCCGCCAAGATATTTCTGTCACGTATAACACCTCCGAGGAGCGGGCGGCCGATGTCTTCCGTGCCTTTCGCGGTGCCGATATGGGTGACATCGAGGCAACCTTCATCCGCCGCACGGTGATCACCGTCGCCCAAAATACCGCCGGCCAGGTGTCACTCGGCGAGCTGATCTCCTCTAAGCGTGGTCAGCTGCAGACATCGATTCAAAACAATCTGACGGCCGAGCTTAGCAAAATGGGATTCTTGCTGGATAAGGTGAACCTAGGTGCCAGCCACCTGCCGCAATCGATCGAAAAGCAAATGCAAGAAAAGATGGGCGCACAGCAACAGGCGCAGCAGGCAGAATACGAACTTCAAAAGCAGCAGACCCTGGCCAAAGCAACCGTGGCTAAGGCCGAGGGTGATGCCCAGGCCATTATGGTCCGCGCCAAAGGCGAGGCGGAGGCTAACCGACTATTGCAATCGACACTAAACGAAAACATCATCCAGAATCGGGCGATTGAAAAATGGGACGGAGTTCTGCCACAAGTGACCAGCGGAGCAACTCCGCTGGTTAATTTGCGAGCCATGAAAGGGGATCGCCGCGGCGGCGCTCCAGAATAACTAAGCTTTGTTTGAAGCGCATCTTATTCTCAAAAAGAGATCACCAAATCAGTTTAGTGTCACGAACACTTTAATAGACGCAAGGAGTCGATCGTGAAAATCAGTCACATTTTAATTACAATAGCATATCTTGTACTCGCACCAGAACTGGTACTAGCCCACCCACAATTGGCTTTAGGCTCAGCGGTAGGTGCCCTCGCTGGATTCCTGCATCCATTTTCAGGCTTGGATCATCTGCTCGCGATGACCACCATCGGCTTATTGGCCGCTCAGATAGGTGGTCGCGTGGCGTGGCTGCTCCCGGCTACGTTTATCGCAGCGATGATCATCGGGGGCCTCACGGGTCTGGCCACATCGGCGTTCTTCAGCGTGGAGCTTGGACTTGCCCTTTCAGTGGCCTGCTTGGGTGTAGCGGTTATGTTTGGCGGCAAATTGCCTACTGCCTTTGCCTGCGGTATGGCCGCTGTCTTTGGGTTTTTCCACGGGCATGCGCACGGCACTGAAATACCAGAAATGGCTTCGCCGTTCCTATACACCGCGGGATTTGTTGCTGCGACCAGCGTCCTGCATGCACTAGGTTTAGCGATCGGCACAGCCGCTAAGCAGCATGCCCATGGCATTACTGGCCTGCGACTCTCGGGCGCTGCTATCGCCACGAGCGGCCTTGTTATGACAACCGCCGTGTGCATTGCCCATTGAAATAAGGGTCTTGGTTCTAATTAGCCGTATGGACCTGTTGACCCTGCATACCGTTCACTCGCTCATGGAAGAACGAGGCGGTGCGTTATTTGTTAGTGATCGTCCGTTCGGCGGCCCGGTCATTAAACTCATGCTCCCCTCAAGATGGGTGCAGCCGCGTGAGGCAAAATCACCCTAGTTCGCAAACAACGGACGCTCAGTAAGTTTCCGTCGGCATTTTAGGCACTCGCAGTTTGATCGGCCAACGAGCGAACAGCTCAACGCTGCATCGGCAGTCGTATATCCAGTATATTGTTTAAGGAGGATTTACTCAGCTCAGCTCCGTCACTCTTAAAGATTTGGCGGATGAGCCCCGTCTGCTCGATGACATAAGTGATGGGCAACGAGGTAGCGGCCAACGGGAGACATCAGAAACCGCGCACTCCTAGCCCATCAATCAGTATTGGTCCAAACGCTAATCTATCCATAAAATACCGCACAATCAGTAGCGTATTTACAAGCCAGGCCAACGCCTCGACGCCGTCAATCGGCTCCCTCCTTGAGTCTATGGACATTTCTTCCGACCCTCTCACACCATAAGTCTAAGCCCTTTGAGACTACAAGATGCGGCGTATCCTAGATAAATTGTTTGCCCTCGAATCCGAGTTCAGTAAAAAAGAACTCCGCGACGTCACCGTATGGCAAACAGGAAATGCCGATCGAGTCGCTGACGCTGTGCTTATACCGGCATGCCTTGGCTTTTTAACTGGCGCGGTCGGTTGCTACTTCTTGGCGCCGGATCTGGTGAGGATGCTGGTGGTAGCAACGTTCACCCCGGCGTCCCTTTCGACCGGTATCAGCTATGCACTAGGCCGGCGCTACTCCGGCAGGACCTTGCCACAGTTGCTTTCGCTTAACTTGACCTGATGACGAGAGGACACAGCTTGGCCAAGGCGCACAGCACAAAGGCGATTTGGCTGCTGGCGGCGGCGACGATGCTCACGTCAGGCATCATGTACTATGTGCAGCCTTTGCTCGAGGAGATCAGTCGCACCTTTACCACCACGGCCGCGGCGATCGGCAGCATCCCCTCGTTTAGTCAGATCGGCTATGTCGCCGGACTGCTGCTCGTGACGCCTTTAGGCGACGTCATGGACAAGCGCCGACTAATCATCACGCTGCTAGCCTTAGCGGCATTGGCTCTAGGCATCGCTGGTTTAGCGCCGGGCTTCACCGTGTTCGCCTGTGCCTCGGCCGTGATCGGACTAGCGGGGGTAGTCGTGCAGGTGCAGATTCCCTTCGTGGCCTTACTCAGTTCAGCCGAGGAACGCGCTAAAAATCTCGGCACCGTGCTGAGCGCCGCTCTGATCGGAATCCTGCTTTCGCGCACGCTCAGCGGCTATCTCGGCCACCAGTTTGGCTGGCGCATCGTCTACCTCGTCGCATCGGCGATGATGGTATTGCTACTGGTAGCTCTGTGGCTGAGCCTGCCTGAAGACAAAGCGACAGCCTCGGCGCGCTACCCGATGCTAATCGCCTCGGTGTGGACGCTATGGCGTAGTCTGCCTAAGCTGCGCCAGATCGCCTTGGTCGGGGCCTTGATGTACGCAGCGCTGTGCAGTTTTTGGACGCCTCTAGCCTTTTTTCTCCTTAAACAATACGGCTGGGGGCCGTCGGCGGCGGGCTCATTCGGACTACTTGGCGCGACCGGAGCCCTGGCGGCCAAATTGGTGCAGCGGCCGATCGAGCGCCTTGGACCACGGCGCGTGGTGCGTTGGTGCGCTGTGCTGATGCTCACCTCGTTTGCCGTCATGGGTATCTTCGCCGGCCAAATCGTCGGGCTGATTGCCGGAGTGGTGCTGCTCGATCTGGGTGCGCAAGCTGCGACAGTCGCCAATCAGACCGAGCTGTACCAGCTGCACTCCTCCGCCCACACGCGGCTAAATACCATTTACAAAATGCATTACTTCATTGGCGGCGCCGTCGGATCCTATGCGTCCGCGCTAGCATGGCAGCATGCCGGATGGAACGGCGTTTGCTGGACCGGTGCAGTTTTTTTGGTTGTGGCCATGCTGATGGGGACACGTACCAGCGCCTAGTCCGAACATTCCAATGCAATGGGCCACCATCTAAACAAGTGACGTAGCGACGTCCCGAATGGACAGACATAAAGCGGAATCGATGATTCATGGTATCCAAAAAAGGTAAGCCGAGACCGTGGCAGACAAGTGACCCAAGGTAAATGGCCGCGCTCGACAGCCTAGACCGTTTTCGCTATAAGTCTCGCTGGCTCGATTTGAGCGATTACTAGGTCATATTCAATAGTTAGCTCGCAACGCGTTTAGGTTCGACGAGATGGTGCCGATATGCGAGGGGATGATAGGAATGGAAAGAGAACTAATACCGGGACACTCAATGGGGACCGCACCAAAAATTCCAAAGACATTGTCGGTCGAGTGGGAACCAGCGGCCTCAACTCTAGCGAATGGCGATCACATCATTGGACAATTCGTCGAACATGTCGCACGCGAACTGCTTTCACAAGACCCGACATCTCGATTTATCGTCAAGGCGAGACGTGACATTGAGTTAGATGGGCAGTACCTAGCCTTACTCATCCGCCATACCAATCTTGTATACACAATGGCAGAGGACCTGCTCGATCAAGCAGCGGCAAAAGCTTTGACCTCCTTCGGGGTGCCGACGGTTTCAGTCGTTGCCGCCATGGAGTAAGGTATCATGACGACATTCGATGGCGGCGCCTTTCTCGACACGGCTAAGAAACTGCAAGGCGGTACAGCGGCCGACAAACGTTCCGCGATCTCACGAGCGTACTACGCCGCATTCACTGTCGCTAAAGAATATGTCCGCGCCTGTAATGCCGACGAGATACATGACGCTGGCGCGGATCATGCTTCGGTGCCGCGCTACCTGCAACGGCTGAGACATTTCCAGGAATCCAACAAGCTTTTGAAGCTTAAGGATTACCGACATGCCAGCGATTATTGCCAGCCGGTGATTCATTTGGAGGCAAAAGTTGACACTGCCATCAGTAGCGCCATGCAACTCGTCGCGAAATATCAGGCGATGTGATCGACGTGATGCCAGACTGAACCACCGCCGACTGAAACAGGTGGGTTAACATCAAGGCGCCGACAATCCGGCAGGGTGATCAACGCAACGCGACCACTTTCGCGTCGGAAATACTCTTATCTCGCACCCCTAGGGGAAGCATGCCTAAGCACGACTATTATAGACAATCCTTTAAAATTGGACACTTGACATCCTATACAGTACACTAGGGTACGGATTATGCCTCATAATCCGTCTTCGAGGGAGTACGAAATTGGCCCGATATACACGGCTAGCACAACCGATTTTAAGTGAGAGTTTCTTCCTTTTTGGTGCTCGCGGAACCGGCAAGACCTCGCTGCTACGAGAGATCTTTGCTCATTTGGACGCGGCCACCGTCCTCCGCTACGACCTGCTGGTAGCCGCCCACGAGGAGCGGCTTGCCCTCCAGCCAGGGCTTCTACGCAACGAGGTCGAGCTGAGGAAGCCTAAGTGGGTGGTTATCGATGAAATCCAAAAGCTCCCAAAGCTGCTCGATGTGGTCCATGACGTGATCGAAGATGAACGTCTTGGCCAAGTCCACTTCGCACTCACCGGATCAAGCTCCCGTAAGCTAAAGCGTGCGGGCGTCAACCTCTTGGCTGGACGTGCATTTGTCAACCACCTGTTCCCGCTCACTCATGTCGAGTTGGCGGAGGATTTCAACCTTGAGACTGCGCTCAATTGGGGGACATTACCGAAGATCTTCGGCTTGAAGACCAACCGGCAACGGGCGGCTTTCTTGCGCAGCTACGCATCCACGTACCTTAAAGAAGAGATCTGGGCAGAGCATTTGATTGAAAGGCTGGAGCCGTTTCGGAAATTTTTGCCGATTGCGGCGCAGATGTCGGGGGAGGTGATCAACTATGCCTCGATCGCTCGTGACGTCGGCGTTCGCGACAAAACAGTAAAGACCTACTACGAGATTCTTAGCGACACCCTCCTGGGCTTCTACCTCGAATCATTTCATCATAGTTTGCGTAAACGTCAGCGTCAGGCCGCAAAGTTTTATTTGTTTGATGGCGGCGTCACTAAAGCCCTCAGGGGCCACCTGACCATACCGACCTTGCAAGGTAGTGCCGACTTTGGCCCGGCCTTTGAACAATGGTTGGTTGGCGAATTCCATCGCCTATCGAGCTACCAAGAGGATGAGGCCAAGTTTTCCTACCTCAGCACAGACCAAGCAGAGATCGATCTCATCGTGGAACGACCGGGTCAACGAACCGCCCTCATTGAGATCAAGTCGAAGCTCGTCGCAACTCACGCGGATGGCCGTCACGTGCGTTCGTTTCTACCAAGCTTCCCCGATGCCGATGCCTATGTCATCTCTCAGGATCCTGTCAACCGCATCGATGACGGCGTGACCTATATGCACTGGCGCGAAGCGTTCAGCCGACTCGGCTTCAACGGACGGCCTGTACTGTAATGTTGTGGAGGCGCAGGGCATCACCGCGGACCGCCCCCTGTCTCTCAAAGTTAACCTCGACCAGAGTAAGGCCGAGACGCCTGGCTAGCTCGCGAACCGCCCATGTCTTACCGACCTGCCGCGCCCCTCTCAAAATGAGACTTCGACGGGCCGCAGAAGAAGACCACTTCTCTAGTAATAATAGTATATTACGATCCATAGACGACACCATCCGGAGAGGCAACGGCATGGTGCGTTGGTACTTTTACCCCCTTAAAAGTACAGTACCAGCGCACTTTTAAGTCCTTTAAAATGCAATCAGCGGCGCCATTGAACCTCCCCTCCCTAAAGGACTGACTTTTACCCACAAGTCCGTGACATACTGAAATCACTTGATTTGCAAAATGGGCCAGATTTAATGTTTTCATCTGGTTACGGTAGATATGGGTAAAAGTCAGCCCTAAAGGAAGGGGATTCTTGAAGCATCGGACGTGACCGCATTCCGTACCTGTCTCGCTGGCTTTCGTTTGCGAGACTTCGCGGACTCTAGGTCGGCCCTACTACCACTTTTCGCTCTTAGTCCTC
>Ga0315278_10001714_pt1 | contig 19379 bp, 16 predicted proteins | sample YL17G06_0_MG_FD_203880 | JGI IMG/M metagenome (GOLD analysis project Ga0315278, IMG submission 203880) | Sediment microbial communities from Yellowstone Lake, YNP, Wyoming, USA - YL17G06_0 | ecosystem: Environmental > Aquatic > Freshwater > Lake > Sediment | place: USA: Wyoming | collected... | reverse complement strand
TCTCGGACGTTTACGTGCCATGCCCGGAATGCCAGGGCGCTCGTTTCCGCCCGGAAGTGTTGGAGGCCAAGGTACGCGACCGCTCGATCCGCGACGTTTTCGAGACGACGGTCGCCGAGGCCGCGGCGTTCTTCGCCGAGAGCGCGGAGATCGTCGCGGCACTCGAGCCGCTCGTCGCCGTTGGTCTCGACTACGCGCGGCTCGGTCAGGCGCTCACCACCCTCTCGGGAGGCGAGGCGCAGCGTCTGAAGCTGGCCTCCCATATCGCCGCCCCGCCGGGCGAGGAGAAGCCGACGCTCTTCCTCTTCGACGAGCCGACGACGGGACTCCATTTTCACGACGTGCGGAATCTCCTCGGAGCCTTCGACCGGCTGATCGAGCGCGGCCACACGGCGCTCGTCATCGAGCACAACTTGGAGGTCGTGAAGTGCGCCGACTGGGTGATCGATCTCGGTCCGGAAGGCGGCGACGCCGGCGGGCGCGTGATCGCCGTCGGGACGCCGGAAGAGCTCGCGCGCGTCGAGGGCTCGCATACCGCCCAGTATCTGAAACCGCTGCTCGCCCTTGGAGACGCTTCGGGCGAGCGGAACGTCGTGCCCGCACGCGCGCCGCGGGCCGAAGCACGAGAACATCCGTCGGACGATGCCATTCGCGTGATCCGTGCCAAGGAGCACAATCTGCGGGACATCTCGGTCGACGTGCCGCGCGACGCGATCGTGGTCGTCACGGGCCTTTCCGGCTCGGGCAAGTCGACGCTGGCGTTCGACATCATCTATGCCGAGGGGCAGCGCCGCTACATCGACAGCCTCTCGGCCTATGCGCGGCAGTTCCTCAAGGTGCTCGCCAAGCCCGACGTCGAGCTCCTGTTCGGCGTTCCGCCGACGGTGGCGATCGAGCAGCGGACCAGCCGGGGTGGGCGTAAGTCGACCGTTGCGACGATCACGGAGATCTATCACTATCTGCGGCTGCTTTACGCGAAGGTCGGCGAGCAGCACTGCACGCGCTGCGATCGCTCGATTCATCCGCAGACGCGAGCGCAGATCTTCGATCGATTGCGGAAGGACCTCGGGACCCGACGCGGCGAGCTGCTCGCTCCGGTGGTGCGCGGCCGGAAGGGATTCCACAAGGAGATCCTCGAGGGGGCGCGAAAGCTCGGGTGCCGCTCGGCCCGCATCGACGGCCGGCGCGTCGCGCTCGACCCCACGCCCAAGCTCGCTCGCTTCCAGGAACACGACATCGACGTCGTCGTCGGCGAGGTGGGCGCGCGCGACGAGAACGCACGCGAAGTGCTCGACCGTGCGCTGCGCCTTGGCGCGGGTACGTGTCACGTGCTGGTCGCCGGAGTGGAGCGCGTCTACAGCGAGCGGCTCTACTGCCCGCCGTGTGGACTCGGTCTCGACCCGCTCGACCCGCGACTGTTCTCCTTCAACAGCCGCCAGGGCGCGTGCCCGGAGTGCACCGGCTCGGGCACGCTTTGGGAGTTCGATCCCGACCGTTTGATCGATCCCAACCGGCCGCTCGGCAAAGCGCTCTACCCGTTTTGCGATCCTCCGCTCGACCGTCATCGCGGCAAGGCGCTTGCGCTTCTGCGCGCGCTCCGTGCGCCGCTCGCCAAGCCGTTCGCCGACTTCTCGGCGCGGCAGCAAGAGGTCGTTCTGCGGGGCACGACAGACCGTCACGGCCTGCTCGGATTCCTCGACGAGCTGTGGGAGGACGAAGAGCTGCAGGAAGCGCTCTCCCCGTTCCTCGGCGAGAGCCCTTGTCCGGCATGCGCGGGTCAGCGTTTGAAGCCGCAGGCGCGCGCCGTGCGCGTCGGCGGCAAGACGATCTCTGAAGTCACGGCGGCGACCGTCGCCGAGGCTCGCGCGCTCGTCGCGTCGTATCGCTTCGGCGAGCGCGACCGCCGTGTCGCTGCCGACATCCTGAAGGAGATCGAGCCACGCTTGCGCTTCCTCGAGCAGGTCGGTCTCGGCTACCTCACACTCGATCGGCGCGCCGACACGCTCTCCGGCGGCGAAGCGCAGCGCATTCGGCTGGCGGCACAGCTCGGCTCCAACCTACAAGGTGTCTGCTACATCCTGGACGAGCCGACGATCGGCCTTCATCCACGAGACAACGAGATGCTGCTCGGGATGCTGCGCGAGCTCCGCGACCGAGGCAACTCGGTGATCATCGTCGAGCACGACGAGGCGACGATCCGCAGCGCCGACGTCGTCGTCGATCTCGGTCCTGGCGCCGGCAACCGCGGCGGCGAGATCGTCGCCGTCGGTCCACCCGCCGCGCTCGAGCGCGAGCCGCGATCGGCGACCGGCCGCTACCTCGCACAGGTGCCGGGCCGCATCGGCCAGCCGCGTCCGGTCGACCGCCTGCCCCGGCTGAAGATCGTCGCCGCCGCCGAGCACAATCTGAAGGACGTCGACGTCGAGCTCCCGCTCGGCGCCTGGACGTGCGTCACGGGGGTATCTGGCTCCGGCAAGTCGACGCTGGTCCGCGACGTGCTCTACCGCGCGCTCAAGCAGAAGCTCGGCCAGTTCGCCGGTCCCGTCGGACGCCACCGGCGCCTGATCGGCGCGGACGCCGTGGAGCGCGTGTACGAAGTGGATCAGACCCCGATCGGCCGAACCCCGCGCTCGATCCCGGCCTCGTACGTCGGCTTCTTCGACGAGATCCGCCGGCTCTTCGCCGGCACGCCGGAGGCGCGGCTGCGCGGCTACACCCCGTCGCGGTTCTCGTTCAACGTCAAAGGCGGACGGTGCGAGGGCTGCGCCGGTCAGGGACGCATCCGTATGGAGATGAGCTTCCTCCCCGACGTGTACGTCGCCTGCGAAGAGTGCGCCGATCGGCGCTTCAACGAAGAGACGCTCGCGGCAACCTACCGCGGCAAGTCGATTGCCGACGTGCTGGCGATGACGATGGAAGAGGCGCTGGAGCTCTTCTCCGCCGTCCCCTCGATCGAACGCTGCCTGCGCCTCCTCTGCGACATCGGGCTCGGCTACCTCACGCTCGGCCAGCCGTCGAACACGCTGTCCGGCGGCGAAGCGCAGCGCATCAAGCTCGCCTACGAGCTCTCGAAGGAGTCGAAGGGCTCGACCCTCTACGTGCTCGACGAGCCGACCACCGGCCTCCACTTCGCCGACATCGAGCGCCTGATCGGCGCGCTCCACCGCCTCGTCGACCGCGGCAACACCGTGGTGACCATCGAGCACAACCTCGACATCGTCAAAGAGGCCGACTACGTGATCGATCTCGGGCCCGAAGGGGGCAGCGCGGGAGGACGGGTCGTGTTCTCGGGACCGCCCGAGCAGCTCCTGGTCGACGGCGCGGGCTCCCACACCGCACGCTTCCTCCGCCAGCACCTGCGCCTGGAACCCGCCAGCTGCTTGTCGGCCGCCGGATAGCCGGTCGAGCCCAGCGGAGTTTCGCGTTGACGCGTGGAAACTATACGGTGTAGTTTCCACGAATCGTGGCCCGGCCCGCCAAGACCTCTCCGCCGAAGCGCGATCGGGTGCTCGACGCCGCCTGGCGCGTGTTCGTCCGCCACGGCTACGCGCGCGCGACGATGGATGAGATTGCGGCCGCGGCCGGCGTCTCCAAGCGTACCGTGTACGATCACTTCACGAGCAAGGAACGGCTGTTCGGCGCCATCGTCCGGCGGCGGCGAGACGAGATGCTGAGCGGCATCGCCGTCGGTCGGCTCGACGAGCGCGATCCGGACGCTGCGCTGACGGAGTTCGGCACTCGCCATCTCGGCATGGCGATGTCGCCGGCCGTGCTCGAGCTCTACCGGGTGGTCGTCGCGGAAGCGCCGCGCCTCCGCGAGCCGGCCCGGATCATGTTCGAAGCGGGACTCGACCGGCTGCTGAGCCTTCTCGCCGCCTACCTCGGCAAGCTCATGAAGAGCGGCGTGCTGCGCGCCGACGACCCGCGGCGGAGCGCGGAAGGGTTCATCGGCCTGCTCGCAGGGATGCCGACGACGCTCGGGCTGATGCGGGTCCCGGCATCGCGCGGCCGCCGCGAGATCGCGGCGCAGGTCGCCTTCGCCGTGCGCACATTCCTGCGCGGGATGAGGAGGGGACCATGAGCGAACCGCGAGCCCTCGAGCGCCTCGGCGAAGGGCTGATCGCGTGGCGGATGCCGGTCGCGGTGTCGGCCATGCTGCTGACCGCGATCATGGCCTGGTTCGCCGCCGGGGTGCGCCTGTCGACCCGGCTCGGCGACCTGCTTCCCTACCGCCATCCCTTCATCGAGGTGCATCGCCGCTACGCAGACCGATTCGGCGGCGCGAACCAGATCACGATCATGATCGAGTCGCGAAGCGGCAACGTGTTCACCGTAGCGACTCTCGGCAAGATCTTCCGAATGACGCAGGAGCTCGACCGGCTTCCCGCGGTGAACCACGATCTCATCGACTCGATCGGCCACCGCACGTGTCGGTATCTCCGCCAGGACGGCGGGGTGATCATGTTCCCTCCGGTAATGTGGGGCCCGCCCAAGACGCCGGGCGACGCCGAGGAGATCCGCAAGATCGTCCACTACTCCGAGAACCTTCACGGCATCTTGGTATCGCTCGACGACCGCGCCGCGCTGATTCATGTCTCGTTCCACGAGGACCGCATCGACTACCGACAGCTCTTCCAGGCGATCGACGAGCGGATCATACGGCCGTTCGGCGACGACGAGACGCGCATTTGGGTGGCCGGCGAGCCGCGGCTGTACGGATGGATCTACCAGTACAACGCCGAGGTCTATGTCATCTTCGCCGCGTGCATCGTCCTCGCCTGGAGCCTCTTGTGGGCGTATTTCCACGATTGGCGGGGCGCGCTACGGCCGACGATCACCGCCGTGACGTCGGCGGTCTGGGGCCTCGGCATGATCCGCCTGATGCGCTTCCCGATCGATCCGCTCGCGCTCGTGATCCCGTTCTTCGCGACCGCCCGTGCGCTCAGTCACTCCGTGCAGATGCACGAGCGCTATTACGAGGAGTACCGCGCCAACGGATGGCGAAAGGAAGCCGCGATCGTCGCCGCGTTCAGCAACCTCTTCGTTCCGACCCTCGCCGGCATCGCCACCGACGCGCTCGGGCTCCTCGTCATGGTGCTGGTGCCGATCCTCATGCTGCAGCGGATCGCGATCTGGGCATCGATCTGGGTCGCGTCGATCGCGCTCTCGGAGCTGGTGCTGAATCCGATCGTCTACTTCTACCTGCGCGCGCCCGACCGCGAGCAGGTGCTCCGCCGGGAGCGAGGAATCCTGCAGCGCCTCGTGAACCGGGCTTCGGCATTCGTCGTCGGATCCCGCGCGCGAAGCGTCTGGATCGCCTGCTGGGTCGTGGTGACGTTGCTCGCGGCTTCGCAGTGGCGGCACATCACCGTCGGCGATCCGACGGCGGCCTCCCCGCTGCTGCGCGCCGACTCGCCCTACAACGTGGCCCACACGCGTATTCAGAGGATCTTCGGCGGAGTCGAGCCGCTGATCGTGATCGTCGAAGGCCGCGACATCGATTCCCTTCACGAGCCCGACGTCCTCGAGACCATGGAAGACTTCCAGCGCACCGTCGAGCGCGACCCCGACGTCGGCACGAGCTTCTCGCTCGCCGACGTCGTGAAGACCGTCCACATGGTCTACTTCGACCTCAATCCCCGCTTCGGCGTGATTCCGATCTCGCGTGGAGAAGCCGCCAGCGTCATCGCCTTCGCCTTCGGCGGCGTCTCGCCGTCCGAGAGCGGCCGCTACCTGAACCTCGCGCACAGCGATGCGCACGTGACGTTCTTCTGCCGGAACCACCAAGGAGACGTCGTGGCGCGCATCATCCAGCGCTGCCGCGAGTTCATCGCCGCACACCCGAGCGACAAGTTTCGCCTCCGCTTGGCCAGCGGGCTCGTGGGCGTGACGGCGGCGGCGAACGAAGCGGTGCTCAAGAACGAGCTGCTGATGACGGTGCTCGGCTATGGAACGATCTTTCTGATCGTGCTGTTCGCGTACCGCTCCGCGGTCGCGGCGGGGTTGATGATCTTGCCGCTGGTACTCGCGAACCTGATCGCCAACGCGTACATGGGCTGGCGGGGCATCGGGCTCAACCTGCAGACCCTGCCGGTCATCACCATCGGCATCGGCTTCGGCATCGACTACGCGCTCTACGTGACGAGCCGCGTGATCGAGGAGCTGCCCGCCGCGGCGGATCTCGACTCGGCCGTGCGCCGCGCGCTCGAGACCTCCGGCAAAGCGCTCACGCTCACCGTCGTCTGCCTCGCGCTCGCCACGCTCGCGTGGACGTTCTCGGACATCCGCTTCAACGCCGAGATGGGCCTCCTCCTGGCGATCTGGATGATCGTCAGCTTCCTCGCCTCGGTGACACTTCTGCCCGCGTTGCTGCTCGTCTTTCGGCCGCGGTTCCTCGACGCGAGCGCCGGCGCAAGGCGCGTGAAGCGCCCGAACGTCGCCGAGACGGATTCGCTCGACGTAAGCTCACCCGCCTGAAGCGAAGGCCGAGCGCAGGAGGTTGCGCGACGAAAATCGGGGTCTATGCGGTCGGGTTCGGAGCCATGGCCGAGCCGGAAGCCGTCGCGACGGTGGCCAAGATCATCGACGAGTGCGGCTTCCATCGCTCTGGGCACCCGAGCACGGTGACGTGCCTCCTCGCCGACGCAGAGTCGAGCCGCCGAGAGATCAACGCTCCCGCGGAGCGCGTGGTGGTTCCGGCGGCCCGACTCTAGGAGTCGATGACCCGGGCGACCCGACTCCCTCGAAACGGATTGACGATCGGCGCGGAGCGCCTCCCGTACCGTCGGTGCCGGCGGCGGCACCTCGAGCGGCTCGCGCTTCGTGCCGGTGATGCGCAGCGCGGAACCGTGCACGTGATCGGCGAAGATCTGCCCCTTCTCGCCGGCGATGTCGATCCCCCCAGAGCGGCTAGCCGTGGCACGCGACCCGCTCACCACCGCGAGGAGAGGCCCGGAAAAAGAGAAGACCGCCGCGAAGTTGTCCTCGCTCCGCCGCGTCACGACCCGGCAGGTTTCGGCCCTGACCGCGCGAACGCCGAACGTCGTGTCGAAGTACCCGAGTCGACGGAACCGCTCGGCGGCGTCGCGCATGCGACTCTGCAGCGCCGCGAAGAACTCCACCGACGGAAACCGGACTCCCATTCGTCGTCCTCGACAGGCGGTCGGACGTCGAATATAGGATCTTCGCTGCGGCGCAACAAACCAGCGGGAGCCGCGTTTCAGCCGCTCGTAGCACGGTCCGCAACGCCAGAACTGAAAGGAGTCGCCATGGACTTACAGCTCGGGGGTAAAGGGGTCATCGTCACCGGGGCGAGCCGGGGGATCGGGCGCTCGATCGCGTTTGCCTTCGCGGGTGAAAAGGCGAACCTCGCCATCTGCGCGCGCGGCGAGGAGGGGTTGCGCAAGGTCGCGGGGGAGCTCTCCGCGAAGGGCGTGAAGGTGCATGCCGCCGCCTGCGACGTCGGCGACGAGAAGCAGCTCGCCGCGTTTCTCGACGGAGCGGCGAAGGCGCTCGGCCGCATCGACGTGCTGGTCAACAACCCGTCCGCCCTCGCCCTCGCCGATGACGAGGCGGGGTGGAAGGCGAGCTTCGAGATCGACCTGATGGCGGCCGTGCGCGCCAGCTGGCAGGTCGTGCCGTGGATGGAGAAGGTCGGCGGCGGCGCGATCATCCACATCTCCTCGATCTCGGGGCGCATGGGCGGCCAGCCGCCCGCGTACGCCGCCGTCAAGGCGGCGATGATCAGCCACGCCAAGAATCTGTCGACCGCGCTCGCCGCCAAGAAGATCCGTGTCAACGCCGTGGCGCCGGGCGCAATCGACTTCCCCGACGGCTTCTGGGACATCGTGCGCAAGAACGACCGGCCGATGTACGACGGCATCCTCGCCACCATCCCGTCGGCCCGCATGGGAACGCCGGAAGAGGTCGCGAACGCGGTCGCGTTCCTCGCCTCGCCGCGCGCAAGCTGGGTGACCGGCGTCACGCTCGACGTCGACGGCGGACAGTTCCCCGGCAACGCGTGACCGCGGCTGTCGGCCTTCGGCTGCCGGCGATCGGCAAAAGCCTGCGCGATGTCTTTGCCGAACGCCGACGGCGGAATGCCGATAACCCTTTATCCGATAACCCTCTATCTTGCAGCCTCGGGGTCGCTTGCGTAAGTAGGAAGCACCCCATGGCTCGACGCCTCGCGCTTCTCGTCGCCGCGCTCCTAGTCGCCGCCTCGCTCGGCGCGTGCAAGAGCAATCCGACGGACGAGATCGTCATCGGAGAGTTCGCCTCGCTGACGGGCGGCACCGCCACCTTCGGCCGATCGAGCGATGCGGGCGTTCAGCTCGCGGTCAACGAGATCAACGCGGCCGGCGGCCTGCTCGGAAAGAAAGTCCGCGTCGTGGTCGAGGACGATCAGAGCAAGCCGGAAGAGGCGCGCACCTCGGTGCTGAAGCTCCTCAAGCAAGACGAGGTCGTGGCGGTGCTCGGCGAGGTCGCGAGCTCGCGGAGCCTCGCCGCGGCTCCTGAATGCCAGCGCGCGGGAGTGCCGATGATCTCGCCGGCCTCGACGAATCCCAAGGTCACGGCAGTCGGCGAATACATCTTCCGCGTCTGCTTCATCGATCCCTTCCAGGGCTCGACGATGGCGAGGTTCGCGGCCGAGACCCTGCACGCCAAAAGCGCCGCGATTCTGCGCGACGTGAAGAACGACTACAGCGTCGGCCTCGCCGACTTCTTCCGCGACGAGTTCACGCGCCACGGCGGCAAGATCCTGACCGACGTCTCGTATTCCGAGGGCGACATCGACTTCAAGGCCCAGCTCACGGCGATCCGCGGGGTCCGCCCCGACGTGGTGTTCGTTCCCGGCTACTACACCGAAGTCGGGCTGATCGCGCGGCAGGCGCGCGAGCTCGGCATCACCGTACCGCTGCTCGGCGGCGACGGCTGGGACTCGCCGCGCACCGTCGAGATCGGCGGGGCGGCGGCCAACGGCTGCTATTTCTCGAACCATTACGCGGCGGACGATCCGAACCCGGTCGTGCAGAGCTTCATCCAGAAGTTCCGTCAGAAGTACTCCGAGATTCCCGATGCGATGGCCGTGCTCGGCTACGACGCCACGCAGGTGCTCGCCGACGCCATCCGTCGCGCCGGCGCGACCGACGGCAGGCGGCTGCGCGATGCCATCGCCACCACCAAGGACTTCCCCGGCGTCTCGGGTAAGATCACGATCGACGACGAGCGCAACGCGCGGAAGTCGATCGTGGTGCTGAAGATCGACGACGGAAAGGTGAAGTTTTTCTCAAAGGTCGAGCCCTGATGGGCTACCGGCTACCGGCTACCGGCAAAGACGCCCGACGCCTTTTCGGTGGCCGGTAGCCGTCCGTGAACGAGTTCCTCCAGCAGATCGTCAACGGCATCGCCTGGGGCAGCATCTACGCGCTGATCGCGCTCGGCTACACCATGGTCTACGGGGTGCTGCGCCTGATCAACTTCGCACACGGCGACGTCTACATGATCGGCGCGATGGTCGCGTATTACGCCGCACGAGCGCTGCTCGCGCCCGAGACCTCGTCGGCGGCGGCGTTCTTCGCCCTGCTCGCGCTGTCGATGGTCTCATGCGGCGCTCTCGGGTTCTTGATCGAGCGACTCGCCTACCGCCCTCTCCGCCGCGCCCCGAAGCTCACCGCGCTGATCACGGCGATCGGCGTCTCGCTCTTGCTCGAGAACGGCGGCCAGCTCGTGTTCGGTCCCGATCCGAAGTTCTTTCCGCAGCTCCTCGAGACGCACGAGCTCTTTCCGGGCAGCGGCATCGTCGTCACGAACGTGCAGCTTCTCGTCCTCGCGGTTTCCCTCACCTTGATGGTCGGCTTACAAATCCTCGTTTTTCGCACGCGCGTCGGCACCGCCTTGCGAGCCGTCTCGTACAGCGCCGAGGCCGCGAGCCTGATGGGGATCGACGTCGATCGAGTCATCTCGCTCACGTTCGTTCTCGGCTCGATGCTCGCGGGCGCGGCCGGAGTGCTGGTCGGGCTCTCCAACCCGAAGATCGAGCCGCTCATGGGGATCATGCCCGGCTTGAAGGCGTTCGTCGCCGCGGTGGTCGGCGGGATCGGCAACATCCCCGGCGCCATGGCGGGCGGCATCCTCATGGGTCTCTCCGAGGTGCTGGTGGTCGGCTACGTTTCCTCGACCTACCGTGATGCGATCGCCTTCGTGATCCTCATCGTCGTGCTCCTGGTCCGACCCTCGGGGCTCTTCGGGGCGTCGCTTCAGGAGAAGGTCTGAGTGAAGCAGCTGGCGAGCGCCGCGTTCGGGGTGGCCGCGCTCGCGGCGCTCGGTTGGCTGCTCGATCGCTATCTGAACGCGTATTACCTGAACGTACTCGTCCGTATCGGCATCAACATCATCCTCGCCGTCAGCCTGAACCTGATCAATGGTTTCACCGGCCTGTTCTCGATCGGGCACGCGGGGTTCATGGCGATCGGCGCCTACACCTCCGCGGCCGTGAGCGTCTACGGCGGCCCGGGGCTCCACACCGCGCTCGATCCGATCACCGGCCGCGCCGGTGCCGACCTCGTGCTGCTCACCGTCGCGCTCGCCGCGGGCTCCGCGCTCGCCGCGTTGGCCGGAGTGCTCGTCGGCGTCCCCACCTTGCGGCTGAAGAGCGACTACCTGGCGATCGGCACGCTCGGCTTCGGCGAGATCATCCGCGTGCTGATTCTCAACCTCGACGTCGTCGGCGGCGCGCGCGGCTTCACCGGCATTCCGGCGTTGGCGGGATTCTCTTGGGTCTACCTGTTCGTCGTCGGGACGATCGTCACGGTGCATCGCATGGTCCGCTCGGCGCGGGGTCTCGCGTTCCTCGCGGTGCGCGAAGACGATCTCGCCGCGGACGTCATGGGCATCGACTCGACTCGCTTCAAGGTCACGGCGTTCCTCGTTGGCTCGTTCTTCGCGGGCATCGCCGGCGGCCTGTTCGCGCACTTCGATGCGTACCTGCACACCAACTCGTTCACCTTCATGCGTTCGATTGAAATCATCGTCATGGTGGTGCTCGGCGGCATGGGAAGCATCAGCGGCTCGGTGGCATCCGCCGCGCTCCTGACGCTCCTCCCCGAGCTGCTGCGCGGGGTCGGGGAGTATCGCATGGTGATCTACTCGCTCACGCTGATCGTGCTGATGCTCACGCGCCCACAAGGCGTGCTCGGCGATCGGGAGCTCGACCTCCGGCCGCTCGTCAGCCGGCTGCGGCGCCGGCGGCGGCAGGAGGCCGTCTGAGCGCGCCGATTCTGCTCGAGGCGCGCGGCTGCACCGTCGCGTTCGCGGGGCTGAAGGCGGTCTCGAGCCTTTCCTTGCAGATCGGTTCGGGCTCCATCGTCGGCTTGATCGGGCCGAACGGCGCCGGCAAGACGACGGTGTTCAACATGTTGACCGGGATCTACGAGCCGGTTGCGGGCGAGATCGTCTTCGACGGGAAGAATCTCCGCGGCCGCAGGCCTGCGCAAGTGAATCGGCTCGGCATCGCGCGCACGTTCCAGAACATCCGGCTGTTCGCGAACCTCACTGCGTACGAGAACGTGCTCCTCTGCTGCCACGCGGAGCTGACGGCGGGCCTGGTGGCAGCGACTCTGCGCACGCCTGCGCATCGTCGGTCCGAAGCGAACGCGCGCAAGGCTGCGTTGGCGATCCTCCATGAGCTCGGCCTCGAGCACGCCGCCGACGAGCGGGCGATCAACCTATCCTATGGCGATCAGCGACGTCTCGAGATCGCCCGCGCGCTCGCCACGCGTCCGCGTCTGCTCTTGCTCGACGAGCCAACGGCCGGAATGAATCCGAGCGAGAAGGCCGAGCTCACCGCGACGGTGGCGGAGCTCCGTGCACGCCGCGGGCTGACGATCTTGCTGATCGAGCACGACATGCGGGTGGTGATGAGCATTTCGGAGCGGATCGTCGTCATGGATCACGGGGAAGTGATCGCCGAAGGCTCGCCGCAGGACGTCCAGACGAACCCGGAAGTGATTGCGGCCTATCTGGGCGAGGACGCGGCGACGCGGTGATGGCGGCGAACGCTCCGGGCGGAATCGGCGCGCCGCTTCTCGAGGTTCGCGGCCTGAAGGTCCGCTACGGCGTCATCGAGGCGCTCCACGGGGTCGACCTGGCCGTGGATCGCGGCGAGATCGTCACCGTGATCGGTGCCAATGGCGCCGGCAAGACGACGCTCCTCAAGACGATCTCCGGGCTCGTGCCGGCCACCGAGGGAGCCATCGTCTATGACGGCGCCTGCGATCTCACGAGCCTCAAGCCGCACCAGGTCGTCGCCCGCGGCATCAGCCACGTCCCGGAGGGACGGCGCATCTTCCAGAATTTGACCGTGCGCGAAAATCTGAGCCTCGGCGCGTACCTGCGAAGGGACCACCAGGCAATCGAGCGCCAGCTCGGTGAAATCTTCTCGCTCTTTCCGCGTCTGAAGGAGCGGCTCGCGCAGAACGCCGGTACCTTGTCGGGCGGCGAGCAGCAGATGCTCGCGATGGCGAGAGCGCTCATGGCGGCGCCGACGCTGCTGCTGCTCGACGAGCCTTCGCTCGGTCTGGCCCCGAAGCTCGTGCGCTCGATCTTCGAGATCATCCGCGTGATCCGCAGCCGCGGCACGACGCTTTTGCTCGTCGAGCAGAACGCCCGCATGGCGCTCGAGGCGGCGGATCGCGCGTACGTCCTCGAAACGGGCAGCGTCGCGCTCGCGGGCGCGGCGAAGGATCTCGCGGAGGACGAGCGGGTACAACGCGTCTACCTGGGCGGCGACGTTTGAACCGGATATCGCCTACCGGCCTACGGCTATCGGCGACGCACTCTTCTGGCCGAACGCCGAAGGCCGATCGCTGTGAGCAGGCAGTGCCCTCGCTGGGGCAAGGCCACCTCCGGCGTTCGCCGAGGGGCCCATGTCACCGCCTCTTCACCGAGATCGCCGCGCCCATCCGCGCCACCGAGGTGGCAAGGAACCTTCGGATCAAGAAGTGCTCGGTGTGCGGTCAAGAGAACCGTGACGGAGCGGAATTTTGCCGAGGGTGTGGCGCGTCGTTTGCCTCTCGTAACGACCCGCCGCCGCGTCCAGGAGGCGGCCCGCCGAGCCGCCGCACACGGTGATGGGGTGGACGGCTCCCGCTCGCCGAAGCTTGATCCAGTCGAGCAGGAGCTCCGCGAGTTTCTCTCCTGCGGCGTGCTGGCGCGCGGCTTCGCCCGGTTCCGTTGCGACGGGTGTGGACACGAGGTCCTGGTGGCGTTCTCGTGCATAGGAGGGGTTTCTGTCCGTCGTGCTGCGGGCGACGGATGGCCGATCTCGCGGCCCACCTCGTCGACGACGTGCTCGGCGGCCTGCCCGTCCGGCAGTGGGTATACATGGAAGCGTGGAGCGGTCTCCTGATCGCGATGGCGGGGGTCACGTTCTGGCTGCTCGACTGAGTGGCGCGTGAGCGGGGGCTCAGTAACGAAATGGGTCGACGCACGGCGCGGAGCCGACGCCGGTGTTGCGCGTCGCGGCCGTCGCGCGATCGGCTCGGGCGTGCGCTTCGTCGCCGAGCGTCTCGAAGGAGCGGGCGCGCGCGAGTAGGGGGTAGACGAGCTCGGGGCGAATGCGCATGGCACTCGAGAAATCCCGCACGGCCTCGACGTCGCGGCCGAGCCCCTGGAGCGCCATCCCCCGCACGTAGTAGGACTCGGCCATCTGAGGCGCCACGTGAACCAGGTGCTCCCCGTCCGCGAGGGCTTCGTCGAAGCGGTGGACCTCGACCCGCGCCAGGCCGCGTCCCCGGTAGAACTGCGTGTTTTCCGGCTGGTTCCCGATCGCGAGCTCGAAGTCGCCGAGCGCGGAGTCGCAACGACGTGACTGACACAGCACCAGGCCGCGAAGGAAGCGGAGATAGGGACGGTCGCCCAGGGCGATAGCCTCGTCGAGGTCGGACAGCGCCTCGGGAAACTCGTGCAGGTCGATGCGATAGATGGCGCGCAGCTCGAAGTACCACGCCCGGTCGGGCGCGAGAGCGATCGCGCGGGTGATCCGCGCGACCTGCTCCGGTCGCGTCATCCCGGTCTCTTCGCCTTCGAGCGCGGCATGGTACGCGCGGTCGGCCTCGTCGCGCAGGCACCCCGAAGCCATGACACCCACGAGCAAGAGCGACACCGCGCCCGGCCGAGACCTTCGCATCATTGACGGGAACCAGATTCGCACCCCGGAAACGTAACGCCTCCATACCCGCCGCAGGGCCCGAACCCAAGGCTTCCGCGGCGCGGTGCGTGGCTGGACGATTCTCCTTCCTCGCTTCCGCTGTCTGGCCCCTCTTCGAGCCCACGAGCTGATCGAGAAGCTCGCTTCATAGTGCTTGATTTCGTCAAAGGCCCGGAAGCCTTGGGTTCTGGCCCGTGATGGAGCCGTCTCCTGTCGGTGTACCCACGCGTCGCAAGCGCGCGAGGTGCCCACGGACCTCGGGGCGGTCGAGGTCGTCGCGCCGCACGATCCACGGGCCATCGGCAAGAGGGTGCAGCGCTGCGCAGCATCCTGCCTCGATCGCTTTGCGGACGGTGGCCTGGGCTACACCGAGGTAGGCGGCGGCTTGCGTGAGGTTCATCCAGCCCCCCTCGTTCTGCCTCTGCTCCGAGTACGCCGGAATGCCGTGGCTCTTGCGGAGCGAGACGACGCGTCCCGCCGACCACGGGTTGCGCATTCCAGTCTTGCGACCGTTGCGATTGAGAAACAGCGCGATGTACTCGTCAGTGCATACCAATGCCAATGTGCGGATGGCATCGACAATGTCCTCCGCTGTCGCGTTACCGTGCTCTCCCCGCCGCCGACGACGGACGCGCAGCTCGGTGTGCACTCCTCCCTTCCAGTGGATGAGTAGCTCGAGGACCCCTACCGCGGCGTCCATCTCGACGAGGATCTCCTCGACGAGCGTGCGTGCGATCCGTTTCTTGAGCCGCACATCCGTCTCGGGTGCGTTCCAGATCCGGTGCAGATCCTCGCTCAAGTGGCGCAAATCCTCCGGCTCGAGCGCGGCACACCCTTGCTGGCGCGCACGCGCCGTGTCCAGACCCACCTCGACCTCGGCCACCTTCACCAGCGCCGCGTTCCAGCGCGCTTCCAGCTCGGCCGCCACCAGGCGGTTCTCCGGTTCGACCCGGTTCTACTGCCGCCGCGCGCGGCCGTCGCTGCGCAGCCGCTGCACCACCTTGCGACGTCCATACGCGTAGACCCCGGCATAGATCGGGTTGCGCAGGATGCGCACCACGATGCTGTACGTGAGCAACCGCCAGCTGACGTCTCCGCCGCGGCCACGCCAACGGATCGGCACCTCGACGCCGTGCTCCCGCAGGCGCATGAACGGAGCGTTAGTCGGTATAAGCGCCCGATATAAGGTTAGACCTCGGACACCGGCGCTACCGGCCACTCTACCGCTCTACGCCCGCTTTGACGGCCTCTGGCCGGCTGCGGTTGCGCCGTCGCGACCGTTGCGGCATCCACAGAGAGGCGGGTGGGCTGGCGTCGCGTACGCAGTCGGCCCGACCAGCGCCATGGACACCCTGCTCGTACATCGACTCCAATTCGCCTTCACGGTCACCTACCACTACCTATTCCCGCAGTTGACCATGGGCCTGGCGTTGCTCATCGTCGTGCTCAAGAGCCTGGCGCTGTGGCGGAACGACGCGGTGGCCGAGCGGGCGGCGCGGTTCTGGACGCGCCTGTTCGGGATCAGCTTCGTGATGGGTGTGGTGACCGGCATCCCACTCGAGTTTCAGTTCGGCACCAACTGGGCGCGCTTCTCGAAAGCCACCGGCTCGCTGATCGGGCAGACGCTGGCCATGGAAGGCGTGTTCGCGTTCTTCCTGGAGTCGTCGTTTCTGTACCTGCTGCTGTTCGGCGAGAAGCGTGTCAGCCGCCGCGCCCACTGGGGAGCCGCTGTACTCGTGTGGCTGGGTTCGTGGCTATCGGGCTACTTCATCATCTGCACCAACGCGTTCATGCAGCATCCTGTCGGCCACGTGTTGGGCACCGACGGCGCGATCCAGTTGCAGAGCCTGTGGGCCTATCTCACCAACCCGTGGGCGCTGGTGCAGTACTCGCACAACATGGTCGGGTCGGTGATCACCGGCAGCACTACGATGACCGCCCTGGGCGCCTTCTACGCACTGCAGGGCCTGCATCGCGCCGTCGCCGAACGCTGTCTGCAAGTGGGCGTGGTTGCCGGTCTGCTCGGTTGTTTGTTGGTCGCGTACCCGACCGGTGACAGTCAGGCGCGTCTGGTCGCCAATCATCAACCGGTCGGCTTTGCGGCGATGGAAGGGCACTTCGAATCGAGCGACGGCGCCGGCATGGTGATCATCGGCCAGCCGGACATGGACCGCCTGGTGCTCGACAACCCGATCGTCGTGCCGCACGTGCTGTCGGTGCTGACGCACCAGCGTTGGAACGCCTTCATCCCCGGGCTCAAGTCGTTCGACCGTGATCTGTGGCCCGACACCGTGCCGCTTCTGTACTACGCTTACCACGTGATGGTGGGGTTGGGGACGATCTTCACCGCCTTGTTCGGCCTGGCGGCGCTGGTTCTGTGGCGTGGGCGGCTGGCGGATTCACCGTGGATATTGTGGCCGCTGATGTTGGCTCTGCCGCTGCCGTTCATCGCCAACACCGCGGGCTGGATGACCGCCGAGCTGGGGCGTCAGCCGTGGATCGTCTACGGGTTGATGCGCACCGCCGTCGGCTACTCCGCCAATGTCTCCGGCGGCAACGTCTTGTTCACGCTGCTCGGCTTCGCAGGCCTCTACGCAATGCTGTCGGTGCTGTTCCTGTTTCTGGCCGGCCGGATCGTGGCGCGTGGGCCGGTGGAGGAAGCATGAGCCTGGTCGCGATGTGGTACGTCATCGCCGGTGCCATGCTGGCGATGTACGTGGTGCTCGACGGGTTCGACTTCGGCGTCGGCATGCTGCACCTGTTCGTGGCGCGCAACGATGCCGAGCGGCGCGCCGTGCTGCGTTCGATCGGTCCGGTGTGGGGCGGCAATGAGGTCTGGTTGCTGGCCGCCGGCGGATCACTGTTGGTCGCCTTTCCGACTCTGTTGGCCGCCAGCTTCAGCGGCTTCTACCTGCCGCTGATCATTGTCGTCTGGCTGCTTCTGTTTCGTGCCCTCGGCATCGAACTGCGCCACCAGGTCGATCACCCGCTGTGGCACCAGTTCTGGGACGTCACCTTCGCGGCCGCCAGTTTGTTGCTGGCCGTGTTCTTCGGAGCGGCGCTCGGCAACGTCATTCGCGGTGTTTCGCTCGATGCCCATCAGCAGTTCTTCGCGCCGCTGTGGACGAACTTCCTGATCGGCGCCGATACCGGCATCCTCGATTGGTACACGCTGCTGGTGGCTCTGACGGTCACTCCGGCGCTGGCCCAGCACGGCGCTCTGTGGTTGGCGGCGCGCGTCGGCGAGCCGATCGGTGGCCGGGCTTTGGCGGTGGCGCAGCGGTTGTGGCCGGTCGTGTCGATCGCGACCGTAGTGACCATGCTGGCGACCCTGTTCGTGCAAGAGCGGGTGATGGCCCAGGTGGCCGAGCGTCCGTGGGGAGTCGTCTTTCCTGCGGCCGCGGTTGCCTGTCTGATGGGCGTGCGCCACGCCGGTCGTCGCGCACAACCCGGGCGTGCCTTCCTGGCCTCGGCTGGGTACCTGGTGACAACTCTGGCGAGTGCCGCGTTCGGGATCTTTCCGGCTGTGTTGCCGGCGCGTGACGCGGCTCTCAGCTTGACGATCGCCAATGCGGCGGCCGAACCGTACGGGCTGCGCGTCGCCCTGTACTGGTGGATCCCCGGCATCGGCCTGGCGCTGGCCTACACGGCGTTTGTATACGGCCGCATCCTGACGCCGGTTGGCGTCGGAGACGCGAGCGAGCACTGAGCTGCGGTCGTCGACGACCCGCTACTCGGGCTGACGTTGGCGTCGGCTGGCCGCGGGCTTGCCGGGCAATGTCAGGCCCTTGTCCCAGTACGGCGTACCGCCGCAGCGCTTGGCGAAGTAGTCGACGAAGGCGCGGACCTTCGGTGTGACGTGAGCGATCGCGCCGTCGGAGCGTGATCTCGTGGGAGCCGCCGGCGCGGGCTGCTTCTCCAGTTCACGTTGCGGGATACGTGCGAAGCTCGCCCTGCTCGAAACCAGTGTTCGCGGCGCGCGCGCTCATGTTCGTCGGCCTCTTCTCCCTCGCCGGCATCGTCCGCACGCTCGAGGTCGGGGCACAACGTCGTCAAGCTTCCTTCAGTTCGTTGGGCGTGGCTATGATGAGATTCGCGATGCCTGAGCCCGTCCGCATCATCGGTAGCTATCTGTCCCCGTACGTGCAGAAGGCGCTCGTCTGCCTCGACCGGAAGGGCATCCCGTACGAGATCGACCCGATCATCCCGTTCTTCGGCGACGAGCGTTTTTCGAAGGCGAGCCCGATCCGCCGGATCCCGGTCCTCATCGACGACCGGGTGACGCTCTGCGACTCGTCCGTCATCTGCCCGTACCTCGACGACCGCTATCCCGAGCCCGCGCTCTATCCCGCGAACGTCGCGGACCGCGCCCGGGCTCGCTGGTTCGAGGAGTACGCCGACACAAGGATGGGCGACGTCTTCATCTGGCGGCTCTTCAACCAGGTGGCGATCGGCCCGTTCGTGTGGGGCGAGGAGACCGACCCCGAGGCGCTTCGGAAGACGATCGAGGAAGACATTCCTCCGGTAGTCGATTACATCGAGGGCGAGCTTCCGGCGGAGGGCTTCCTTCTCCGGTCGTTCTCGATCGCCGACATCGCGATCGCCTGCTTCTTCCGGAACGCCGCAATCGCCCGCTTCCGGCCCGACCCGGCGCGCTGGCCGAAGACCGCGTCGTTCGTCGCGCGCGTCCTCGCGACCGAGAGCTTCGCGAAGCTCGAGCCGTTCGAGACCTGCACCGCGCGGACGCCGATCCCGAAGCAACGCGACGCGCTCCGGGAGATGGGCGCGCCGATCACCGCCGAGACGTGGGGCACCGCGACCCCGCGGCGCGGCGTCATGCGGATCTGAAGCGCCTCGGGCGCTCGCGCCCCCCTCGCCGATCGGCCGATCGCCGAAGCGGCCCCCCCAGGTTCTCTAAGCTGAAGTTCCCCGCTGCTTTGAGCGGATTCCTTTCATGATTCACGCAGATAGACCGAATCGGGTGTGCGAGTTTCTGTCTACAAGTGGATGGCGTTGAGCAGTTCGAGGGCGCGACGCTGCTTCGGGTTGGGAGTGGTGGTGATCTTGAAGGTTGGGGCGTCGTCACCGGCGTGGGGGGCGCGGCAGGTGTTGCGGACGATGGTGGCAAGTTCCTGTTGCAGGGTGGCGAAGCTGTGCGCCGGGGTGCCGT
>Ga0315278_10001712_pt1 | contig 19380 bp, 21 predicted proteins | sample YL17G06_0_MG_FD_203880 | JGI IMG/M metagenome (GOLD analysis project Ga0315278, IMG submission 203880) | Sediment microbial communities from Yellowstone Lake, YNP, Wyoming, USA - YL17G06_0 | ecosystem: Environmental > Aquatic > Freshwater > Lake > Sediment | place: USA: Wyoming | collected... | reverse complement strand
GCCTCGTCCGTACGTCTGTATCAGTCGCACTGCAGTAAGCCATTGGTACCATTTTGCATCCCGTTCCATGCGTTTCCTTATCTGCGGGTCGCCCAAGTCCGGATACGGGACTTTGCACATTATCTGCCAGCGACAAAGGTCGCCTTTCAGGTCAATGCCCTCGTAAGCTGATGGCGTGACGAGAACCCTAGGTTCGGGCGACGCGATGAAGCGTCTGAATACAGCCTCCGTGGACTCAGCGCTGTCGTTGGAGAGCAGACGGGAATCTTTTATCTGTTCGGTTATCGCGCTTTGTATCTTGTACGAGTGTGTGTGGATAACGCCCTTTTCCTTGCGGTTCTCGTCCATTAGTTCTCTTATCCGGCTGAGGAGCGCCGGCATCGTCTCTGCTATGTTGGCCTTGGACATGCTGCCGACAGGGGCGACGACGAAACGGCGGCGTTCAGCCTTGAATATCGAAGGGACCTTCAGGAACAACGCCTTTCCTTCAAGCCCTAGCGACTGGCTTATCGTCGAGGCGTCAAGTATGGTCGCTGACTGCATGAGGAAGAATTGCGCCCTGCTGAAGATGGACGATGACCACTTTTTCACCTCGACCGGTTTGAACGTGACCCAGCCTGAAAGCCGCCCATCACCAACATGCAGATCCTCAACCCACAGTTCCGGATCCTCGTCCAGTTCCTCGAGCAGGAAATCCATGCGTTTTATTTTCTTTGCCATGTCCTCCATCCGGTCTATCTCCGTGGCCGTCAGCGTCTTCAGCCTCGTTCCGTAATCCTGGACCTTATTGGCGAACTTTTCGCGCCACTCTTCGAGGATTTTCCTCCATTCCTCGGGCGTCACGTTCCTGGTGGGAAGCTGCTCCTGAATATTGTGCAGATCGTAGCCGGAGATCTTCAGCCCGACGAAGGACATGAGCTTGCCTTCGATGTTGTGGGCTTCATCTGCGACTAACAGCGTCCTTCGTCCGAAATCGCCGACGTAGGACGTCTCGTTAAGGAAGTAGTCATAGTTGAAGACGACGCATTGCTCGTTCATCGCGTCGCACTTCTGCTCCCAGTATGGGCAGACGTCCATGCCTTGTTCTATGAACAACGGACCTCTTCTTGCAGACTCGGCCAACTCCCTGAAACCGGAGCCACTGCCGCACTGGGGGCAATGTTTGCACTGGGCTCCGGATAGGACGCAGTCGCCAGTCTCAGCCGTCCGGATAGCGCTGAGCAGACAGGGGAAGTTGCCCCGTCCCTTCACGGTTTTGACCTTGAAGTCGGTCAGGTATTGCCTCTGCAGATATTTCGTGGAGGCCAATATGTAGGCGGACTCAAAATGGCTCGCCAATGCGATGGAGACGGGAGACTTGCCAAACCCGGTCGGCGCCTCGAGGAAAACGTGCCTTATGCCACTGTCAAACGCCCTCAGAACCTCGGCAATGGTCTCCTTCTGGTAAGGCCTGTACGTCTTGAAAGGGAATGCACCTTTCAGCCGCTTATCAGCCTCGATGCGCAATGCAGGGTCAGAGTGGACGATCCTTGTCTCAATAGGCATAGCACAATTTGGCCGATAAGAAGAAATACGTTCCGTCTATTCCTCAGAGATTCTTGGTGCGAGTATGAAGCGTATCTGCATCTTGTCCACTATTTTGAAGTCAAGGCGCAGCGGGTAATCCTTGCCGAACTCCAGTATGGCCGTCGGTGACAGCTTGCTTATCTTGACCATCTTCTTCAAATAATCTAACGGATACTGAGCCTTAGTCATCTCCGGTGCGGTGATCGACATCAGCCCTGCATCGCCTTTCTTTATGTCCAGGCTCGCCGAGGATATGTCGCCCTTGGCGTACATGCGGAAATTCTCTCCCGCAGCTTCCATGAAAACGGCGTCGCCTATTATCTCGGCGTCCTCGATGCCCTCCTGGATTACGCCGGCGTTCAACTCAATCCTAGTCGCGAATTTAAGCTGGTCTATGGGAGGCTTCTCGCTCTTCACGTCTATGAGCGGTATCTCAAACGTGCGGATGGAACCGCCTTTTATCTTGACTATCAACTTGCCCTCGCCATCTGAAAGTATTATCTTGTCCGTGGATTTGGCCCTCTTCAGCACAGAAGTCAGGTTTGCCATGTTAAGTCCGAGAGAAAGCGCTTCCGTGGCTTGGAACTCCTCAAATGCAGAGGAGAGGATTTTGAAGTCCACGACAGAGACCATGGTCCTGTCCGGCGCCAGTAGCGAAAGCCCGGTCTTGTCCACGTTCAGCACGGCCTCGTCTATTATCTCAGCAATCGTCGGTATGGTGTTCTTGAGAAGGTCTACGTCAGCCAGCACGGCCTTGAACATGATATAAGAGTACCAGGCTGGTTTATAAACGTTCGTAATGCGCACGGACTGGCATCGTTCTCCAGCTCGAAAACGTCAATGCAGTGCAGTTTTTACATGACAGTTGCTCTCATGTATTGCCTTGCAGAAAGCTCCTATGACCTCAGCCGGATCCTCTGCCTTCACGACGGCGCGGGAGACGAGGATGCCGCATGAGCCTAGTTCCATGGCTTTTCTCATGTCATCCTCGGTGGATATCCCAGCGCCGCACAGCACCTTCGTCCCCGGGCTGACCTTCGCCACTGCGGAAATGGCCTTTTTTAGTATCTCTGGCTTTGCTGTCGATACGGAAGCAGTGGATGACCCTATGTACTCCGGCGACTCGTAAGAGATGAAGTCCGGCCCAAAGCGCGCCACGTCCGCCGCTACATCAGCGTTGGCAGCGCATACGATGCTCGTGAGTCCCCATGCCTTTGCCATCTCCACCCGTTCCTTTATCTCATTCATCGGAAGCGGTTTCTCGCAGTGGTTGATTATCACCCCGGACGCGCCGGCGAGCTTCAGGCTTTCAGCAGGTATATGCCCTGTCGCTTTGCCCATGCCTATGGGATGGAAGTGCTGTGCAAAGATGGGGATTTTCACACGGCTTCCGACATTCTGGAGGTCAAGCAGATGCGGTGCGATGCATATGTTCACCCCATGGATGCTGGAGAGCGATTCGCACACAGAAGCCAGACGCAACGCCCCATCGCCGAAAGCCTCCCGTTCCGTCTTAAAATTCACCAGTATTAGGGGCGTCCGCATTTCCATGATTAAGCGTGAGTCGTTTACAGTATAAAATAGTCTTCTAAAAAACATTTTTTAGTAAAACCGTCTAACTAAAGAAAAAGTTTTTAATAGGGGTTTAAAGGCAGTCCTTTACACTATAAAATAGTCTCACGTTGCTGTAATGGGTTGATTGTATGGGGTTTGAAGTTCCGCTCGACGTACCGAAGAAGTCCAGAGAAGCATTCACGAAGAATTACGAGGCCATGACCAAGGGGAGCGGAAGGCTTATGCTTTTCGCAGGCGACCAAAAAATAGAACACCTGAATGACGACTTCCATGGACAGGGCATCCACGAAGACGACGGCGATCCGGAGCATCTCTTCCGCATAGCCAGCCTCGGCAGTATAGGCGTCTTCGCCGTCCAGCTCGGACTCATCGCCAAGTACGGCATGGATTACCCAAAGATCCCGTATCTCGTGAAGCTCAATTCCAAGACCAATCTGATAAAGACGGAACAGAAGGATCCGATAAGCGCGACGCTCAGTTCCATGCAGCATGTCATTAAGTTGCGCGAGGACAGCGGGCTGAACATAGTTGGCATAGGCTATACCATTTACCCTGGAAGCGAGCATGAACATGAAATACTCAGAGAGGCCGGCGAAGTGATCCATGAGGCTCATCAGAATGGGCTCGTTGCCGTGGTCTGGTGCTACCCACGCGGGAAGAGCGTCAAGGAAGAGAAAGATGCGCATCTGTTGGCCGGCGCCACAGGCATTGCCGCCTGCCTCGGAGCAGACTTCGTAAAGATAAACGCGCCCAAGAAGGACGGCGTCGAGGCGCCTGAGCTATTGAAGGAGGCTGTGCGCGCCGCGGGCAGGACAAAAGTCATATGCGCCGGCGGTTCAAGCAAAGGCGTCAAGGAATTCCTCGAACAGCTGCACGACCAGATACACATCGGCGGCGCTTCGGGCAACGCGACAGGAAGGAACATCCACCAGAAGTCCTTGGACGAAGCGGTACGCATGTGCAATGCAGTCTACGCCGTGACTGTTGACGGCAAGTCCGTAGAAGAGGCTATGGAGATATACACCGGGTAGGCCAATGCCCATGAAGACGTTAGGCGAATACTTGGACGAGAATGCATGCGAGAAGAGCCTTAAAGAACTGATATTGCTCATCGCCGCCCAATCCATCCCCGTCAGAGATGCATTTCTTTTCAACCGTGGACTGTCTGCAGGGAAAAACGTCTACGGCGAGAAGCAGGCCGAGATGGACGTCTGGGCAGACGAACATTTCACAGAGGTCATGAGGAAATCAGGCCTCGTTAAGGAACTGGCCTCAGAGGAAGGCAACGAAGTCCTTGCATTCCCGGACGCTAGGACCAACTATGCCGTGGTCATGGATCCTCTGGACGGGTCGTCGCTCATAAACGTGAACCTGACAGTTGGAAGCATCTTCGGCGTCTTTGAAGGCGGTGTCCTCCAGTCAGGAAAGAATCTGAAAGCAGCCTTTTTCATGCTCTACGGGCCCACCAACACGCTCACGCTCAGTGTGGGCAAGGGCACACATGTTTTTGGCATGACAGATGGCGGAGAGTTCATCCGTCTGGCCGCTGACATGAAAATCCCCGAAGGCAAGACGTACGGGACCGGAGGGACCAAGAACACATGGGTTGATTCGCATGACAAGTGCATGGACTACATCATCGGGAACGATTTCAAGATACGCTACACAGGCGCGGCCGTCGCAGACATCCAGCAGATACTTTACAACGGCGGCCTGTATGCTTACCCTGCCACGAAGGACAAGCCTGACGGGAAGATACGCCTTCTGTTCGAGTCCGTGCCTTTGGCCTTCATAATCCAGCAGGCGGGCGGCCTCGGCAGTGACGGCAAAGGCGACATTCTTGAGGTGGAACCGAAAAGCATCAAGCACAGGACTCCCATCTACATGGGAAGCAAAGGCATCGTGGAGAAGATGCAGCAGATAATTGGGGACGCTTAGTCCACGCTTCAGTTTTTTAATGCAGTCCAACCAAATATAACGCAGGTTGCATGGTAACGCACGATGAGTTTGGGCCGGAAAAAGTCCTTGAAGTCTGGGATGCCAAGTCGGGCATGCACGGCTACGTTGTGATTGACAACACTGCAAGGGGCCCTGCGAAGGGCGGCATAAGGATGACTCCAACCGTCGACAGGCACGAAGTCGCCAAGCTGGCCCGCGCGATGACCTGGAAGACGGCGATAGCTGATTTGCCTTTTGGCGGCGGCAAGTCCGGGATCATGGCTGACCCGAAGAAGATGCCTCCACATAAAAAAACGGAGATTGTGGCTGCCTTCGGACGCGCCTTGCATGCAATCTCGCCACACATCTACATCGCCGCCCCTGACATGAACACGGGCGAGCATGAAATGCAAGTTTTCGCCAGAGCCAACGGCAACATAAGGTCCACGACGGGGAAACCTAAGTCCATGGGCGGCCTCCCTCACGAGTATGGTTCAACAGGATACGGAGTCTACATCTCAACGCTCGTCGCCGCGGACTTCATGGGCATGGCTGTGAAAGGTGCCACCGTGGCCATCGAAGGCTTCGGCAACGTCGGCAGCTTCGCGATGAAATATCTGGTGGATGCGGGTGCCAAAGTCGTGGCCGTGTCCGACTCGCGCGGCTGCGTCTATAGCCCTTCAGGCTTGGACTTCAGGACAGTCTCAGAGGTCAAGGCCAAGACCGGAAGCGTAATAAATTGTCGCGGCGCCAAGTGCGCTGCATGCACTGACCTGTTCGAGCTTCCCGTCGATATACTCATTCCCGCAGCCGTACCGGACTCCATAAACCACGCTAACATGGACAAGATAAAAGCCAAGCTCATTGTCGAAGGCGCCAACATCCCTGCCACGCCGGAAGTGGAGCAACACCTGCATGAACGTAGAATTCTCGTCGTTCCTGACATCGTCGCCAATGCCGGAGGCGTCATCTCTTCATATGCAGAGTACCGCGGGGAAAGCAAGGCCCAGATGGTCAGCCTCGTCGAGTCCAAGCAGCGGAAGAACACGAAGCTCGTCCTGAAGCGCGCAGCAGACGCAAATATCAAGCCGCGCGACGCAGCCATGAAGATAGCCGTTGAACGTGTAAGAGAAGCCATGAACAGAAGGGAGCGAAAGGGATAAGGCCGAATACTTCTCATGGATTCCAAGATTTTCCGTGCTGATCTGCATTTGCACACCCATTATTCCTACGACAGCTTCGCTTCGCCTGAGAAGATATTTTTACGGGCAAAATCCGTGGGCCTCTCTGCAGTCGCCGTTACAGACCACAACACGGTCCGCGGCTGGAAACCTATGCTCGAAGCCTCGCGCAAGCACGGCATCCCGGTGGTCCTGGGCGAGGAGGTCCGAGTCGCCGGTGGCGGGGAAGTGTTGGGTTTCTTCCTGACAGAGGCCGTGAAATCAGCAGATCCGTCAGAAGTCATCGACGCAATCAAAGCTCAGGGAGGCATAGCAGCCATTCCGCACCCGTTTGACAGCTGGAGGCAGGCGCTCCCCAGGCCTGAGCTGTTCACCAAGCGTGTGCATGTCATTGAAGCCCTGAACGCAAGGACCGACGCTGAGCACAATGCAATGGCCGCCGCGTTCGCTGCAAAGCATAGGCTCGGCAGCACGGGCGGAAGCGACGCCCACTCGGCCGGCGAGGTGGGGACTGCATGGACCGAGGCCAATGCAACGGACTTGGACGCATTTCGCAAGGCGCTTCAGAACAAATCCACGTCCGCCAAAGGCGGCTTAAGCCCAAAATCCGTCCGTGTCTTTTCCACGCTGGCCAAAGTTCGCCCGTGGAGGCCATGAGTACAAACGTAATGGGCTTTACGATGGGTTTTTTAATGGCTGACCAAAAGACTATTGTATTGGGAAAATTATGAACGTCCATCTGCTTGTGGATTGCACGGGCCCGTTGTTGTCAGCTGAAGGTCCGGAACGCGTACGTATGAACACCGTCTGGGAGTCAGCCAAGAAGAGCGGCGTCATTGACGACATGTCAGCTGTCGAACCGCGTGCCTACGACATCCGCCGCGATATCGTCGAGTCGTTCTACGTCCTGGGCAAGGAACTGCTCAAGAAGGAGACGTCCGGGGCAGAGGTTCAGAACGACATATATAGGCTCGCCCGCGCGATGGGCCTTTACCTTGACCTCAGGAAGGAAGTGTGGGAATCCATGGCAGGGGCGCCAAGCCCAGGTTCTCTGGAGCTTTTCTGGCGTTCGTTCGCTCCGTCCGTGAAGGACGCCGCGAAGTTCGCCATTGACGAGAAGGCGCTGGCCGCCCTGAAGGAGTCTGTCACCAAGCACAACGCAACGATACACATAGTCACGGACAATACGGTTCCACTTTTCCGCCTTGCATACGAGCCTGTCCTCATGGCGGCGTTCCAGAAGGTGGAACTGCCGCTGCTTGAATACAGGCAGCGCTCTAAGCCCAGAAATGGGCGCAACTGCATGTACGTCAGCGGGGAGTGGGGCAGCAAGCGCCGCCCGGCGACATGGGGCCGTATCATCGCCGACCTGGAACCTGACCAGGGTGATGCAATCGTTGTCATCGATGACAGCATCTTAAAGCTTGATGCGCTCACCGAATTCTGCAGGACGAACGCAGTGAAGAACGTCTACCCTGTTCTGCTAAACCTGAAAGGCGAACAAACGGACTACACGGCCATATCCTCGATGGAAGAGCTGCCAAAGATCGTTGCCTCGCTGGCCAAGAAACGGATTTAACTGTGTCAGTGTTTCAGCATTTTCAGCAGTTTGTCGTGCAGTGTTGGGTTTCCCGCGGCCACGACTGAGAAGGCCTCATCAAGACCTCTGACTTCGTTTATCTCATTTCCATGCCAGTCCGTGAAAACGCCTCCAGCCTCATTTATCAGGAGGTAAGCAGCGAGCCAGTTTTCTGCGGTCAGGGTGTCCCTAACGTCCACGTAAGCGTCAACGGCGCCGGTGGCGACTTGCATGAGCCCGAGCGAGGCGGCGCCTATCCTTCTCACGTACTTTACTTGCCTATCAGGGTACAAGAGGGGGAGTACACGACCGATCTTCCTGCCTTCAACCAAGTCTATTTTGGTTGAGGCTTCGTTAAGGGCGAAATCCACATCGAGCTCTATGCATGCTTTCGACGGGTCTTCCTGCCTAGAGGACCGCGCACGTTTATCCTTGCCTCCGGAGAACGGACCGGAGTAGGTGCAGCCCCGGCTCTTTTCAGCTTTGCACACAGCACCGGAGATTATGCTTCCCACAAGCCCGTATTTCACATCTGAAGGCCGTATGGAACCGTCGGTATAAGGCAGCAGCGCCACAGAGAAGCCAACTCCCTCCACCCCGCGTGCGAAATTGGCGGAGCCGTCGACAGGGTCCATAACCAGAAGCCACTCGGGCCTGCTGGCGACACTTATGGCGCCGCGCTCTTCCGTAAGGATCGAGAACGGCAGCTTCTCACGTCGGCAATATTCCACGGCCGCGGCCTCGGCCGCTAGGTCAAACACTTTGCTGACATCCCCAGCTTTCGCGTTGCGCCCGACCGTGACGACGTTGGCATAGCCTTCGGAAAGCGCGTAGTTCCTGACATCACGGAACATTGCCTCTAGGTGGCCCATCATGTTCTCAGGCATTCTCACATCTCCCTTTTTCTCTTAGACTCTTTGTAGGCTATGTGCATCCTCTGGACGGCGCTGACGTTGGCGAGGACAGCCAGTATTATCACCATGACGCTGAGGAGCCATGGGTCGAAGTATGCCAGCAGTATCCCGACGAATAGCAGGAGCAGCCTTTCGGCGCGCTCGAGCAGCCCGCCGCGTAGCTCCTTGTCGACGAATATGTTCTTCTCCTTGGCTGCAGCCTTCGAGTACGTGGTCATTATCCCGCCGAAGAAGTAAACGAAAAGCCATGCAGTTATAGGTATCTTCCAAGGCAGGTACGGTATGTCAACCGCGGGCAGTGCCACGAACAGAAGTCCCAGGATTATCAACGCTTCAACGTAGCGGTCGATTATCGTGTCAAGGTAAGCGCCAAACTTCGTGACACGACCAGTTACCCTGGCAACGGACCCGTCGACCATGTCAAGGAAGCTGGCGATGACGAAGCAGCCTGCGGCGCTGAGGAAGTCCTCTTTTATCAGGAAAAAGACAGCGGCCAAAGCCGGTATGAGCGTTATGACAGTCCACTGATTGGGAGAGAGACCGAACTTGCTGAAAACCATGCCAACCTTAAGGGAGAGCGAGCCAAACCTCTCACGTTTTTTGTAGAGTGTCATGTTTCATCCTTCGCAACAGCCTTTAAATTTGCCTACCTCTCTCTCTGTCCAGAGATGAATTCCTCGACCATCTGCTTTGCCACGCTGTCCGGGAACTGCTGGATCGGGTGTTTCATGAAATACGAGGACGGCGATATCAGGACGCCGCCTACGCCCCTATCCAAGGCCAGCTTCATCATGCGTATGGCGTCTATGATGCACCCGGCCGAGTTTGGCGAGTCCTCGACAGAAAGCTTCAAGTCCAGTTCCAGCGGCACGTTGCCAAACTTCAGCCCTTCCATGCGTATGTAGCAGACCTTGTTGTCATTCTGCCACGGGACATAGTCGCTGGGGCCGATGTGCAACTGTTCTGTGCTCATCGGCACGGGCAGCTGTGAGTTCACGGCTTCAGTCTTGGAAATCTTCTTCGATTTGAGCCTGGCACGCGACAGCATGTTCAGGAAGTCCGTGTTACCGCCTGTGTTCAGCTGGTAGCTCCGTGTCAGCTTTACGCCGCGGTCTGCGAACAGTTTGGTAAGAACACGGTGGACGATGGTAGCCCCAACTTGCGATTTTACATCATCCCCTATAATCGGTAATTTTCTGTCTGCGAATTTCCTTTCCCATTCAGGCGTCGACGCGATGAAAACGGGCATGCAGTTGATGAAGCCTATGCCGGCATCAAGCGCGCACTGCGCGTAGAACTGCGTCGCCTCTTCAGATCCGACAGGCATGTAGTTTATCAGCAGGTCCGCCCCGCTCTCTTTCAATGTTTTTACGACGTCTACCGGCTTCTCCTTGGAAATGACGAACGTCCTGTGTTCCGGGTAGTCCTTCATGTGGTCTGCGACGCCGTCCAGGACAGGCCCCATCTTCACCTCGACCCCGAGGTTTGGAACATCATTGCAGAAGACCTTGGTGCAGTTAGGCGCTGCGAATATGGCCTCAGAAAGGTCCTTGCCGACCTTGCGTGCGTCTATATCGAACGCAGCGACAGGCCTGATGTGGTTTATCCTGTAGCCTCCGACCACGTTGTGCATAAGTCCGGGAACTGGTTCATCGGTCCCCTCGACGTTTTTGTAGAAGAATAGGCCCTGGACTAGGCTGGAAGAGCAGTTCCCCACGCCTGAAATCGCGATCTTTATTTCCTTTGCCATCTCAAGCACCGCAGGCTTTTCTGTATATAATGAGGTGCCCGCGTTTAAATAGTTTACGCTGTAAAATAGCCTTCTGCGTTGCGTGGGTAATACGCAAGGATTTTATGTACCCATGAAAACTGTTATTATGGCATCGCCCTTCCTGCGGTTCAGGGACAGCATGACGACTGACAACCTCTGGATTTACATACTCACGCTCCTTAAGGAAGAGAACCTCTATGCCTACGAGATCCGCGACAAGGTATCAAAGCGCTTCAGTTTCTCCCCAGGGAACATGACAGCATACATTGTGCTCAAGAAGCTGCAATCCGGTGGCTTCGTACGAAAAGCGTCTTCATCGAAGGATGGCGGTCCGGAGAGGACATACTACGCAGTCACACCAAAAGGCAATGAAGAGCTGAAAAAAGCAGCAGACTTCTACAAGAGCATGACCGTGCATTTCAAGTAGATGTGGTGAGTCGTCCTTTTATTTTCACGGCCGCAATTAGATATGCATGGAGCATATCGTCTTTCTTGCATTGAATTATGCCATTCTCCTCGCAGTGGTTTTCATTGACAGGAAACGGACCAGGGAATATGCTCTCCTCGGGGCATTCACACTAATTGCAGCTTTTATTTTCGAGAATGCAACGACCTACCTGGGTTTATGGTATTACCATTCTGAGCCAAAGATCATGTTCATATCACTGTATTCCTGGCTGCTCTATGTCCCTTACATATCGTTTTGCTACTTTGCAGCCAACAAGGTGGTGAAGCATGGTTGACACGCTTCTCATCTGGTGCATGATATGGGCAGCCCTGTGCATTGCATACGTTGTCTGCGCTTGGACATCGGGAAGGAAGAAGCTATACCTTGCTTATTTCTTGGTTGGCATGGCTTTCGGGTTCTATTTAGACCTGGCATCCTTCATCTCAGGCTACTATTCTTATCCGGACTTTTACCGTATAGCATTTCTTGGCATCCCGCTCGCCATGACCGTAGCAGAAGGCTTCTCAGTCGGGATAACCATACGGCTGTTTGGTAAGTTCATGGGAATCTTCAATGCACTGGCCGGGAAAAAAGCTAAAAGGTAGCGCCTATTTCTTCTCGATTATGAGCTTCGCGTTGATGAATCCATCCTGGCCCGGTCTGCTCGTCACGACTGCCATGCCGATGTCAGTCTTTATCACTGCGCCCTTCGTCATGATGTTGCGCCTGGCGTAATGCGGATTCGCCGGGTTCTTGACAACCGCAAGTATCTTCGCCTTCTTGTATTTCTTCGTCGCGGGGTCAAGGACGTTTGCGATGTCGTCAGCGAGCAGCGAGTGCACGCGGTGCCCTCCGAGGCTTCGCCTGATGGCCGTCGATCTCGCTCCTACCGTGGGTTCCAGGAAAGTCGAGCCGCGCATGGATTTTTTCTTCTTTGAGCTACGTTTGAGCTTTGCCCCAGTCGGCTTCCTTTTAGATTTCAGATGCCACAATGCCATTTCATGCACCCTTGCACGCCTGTTTAATGGAATTATATGGTTGGAGAGTATTTAAATTAGTTTCACGTGCAACTGACGGAGGCCTCAGGACAACTGTTTCATCGACCGTTCATGTCCGGACTTCAACGCTGTCAAAAAACCGCTCCAGCTTTTTCGCAATGGATTTAAGTCTCTCTTCAGGATATGGCTTTTCGTTCCTAAACGCCGGATCCAGCGTCGATATTGCACGGAACTGCTGCAAAACGTACTTCTTTGAGCCTGCCAGCTCCTTCCCTATGGCAACCACATCCTCTTCCGTATGCAGCTTAGGCGTCACAGTCGTCCTGAACTCATAGTCCGTCCCGCCAGAACGTATGGCCTTAACAGAGCGGCGTATGGCCGCCGTGTCGACCGGTGAGTTCGTGGCAGTTCCATATTTGGCGAGCGGCGCCTTGATGTCCATCGCCACGAAGTCCACAAGCCGCTGCTTAAGCAGCGTCTCCAGCATCATCGGATTAGAGCCGTTGGTGTCCAGTTTCACAAGCAAACCCATCTTTTTTATCCTCGAGATGAAAGCTGGCAAATCCTTCCATATTGTCGGCTCGCCGCCTGTGATGACGACGCCATCCAGGACGTTCTTGCGCTTCTCTAGGAAAGCGAACAGCCCATCTTCGGGCAGCGTCGGCAGATCCTCGTGCTTCTCAACGAGCGACGGGTTTTGGCAATATGGGCATCTGAAGTTGCATCCGCCAAGGAAAACGACGCAGCTGACCTTGTCAGGATAGTCTATGAGCGACGTCTTCTGCATGCCTTTTATCGCGACCATATGGTTTCACCGTTTCAGTATACTGCCATTCATTGAGGCTTCGCTATTTCAGCTCCCCGAAGAACACGAAGCTCCCGTTTGCCGTCTGGTAGACGGAGAACATGTTAGTCATGTTCCCGCTGAGCGTGCAGTTGAAGTAGATAGTCTTGGATAGTTCCAGGCCAGCATCGCGCTGCGCCTCGCCGTACATGAACTCCCTGCAAACAGGGGTTATACCGTAGATATCATTGCTTTCGTTGGTCAACATGCACTGGAATCCTGCCATCTCTTGTTTTCCAGCATATTCGCCTGGGTCGTTGAAGACCAGGTAACGGCAATGTTCACTGACAGGGATGCGCATCTTTCCCGTTTCAACGCCAGGCGCGGTAAATTCGACTACGCCTGCGCCAGAAGTCTCATATGCGGCGCGGCCTTCCTGGAAGCCAGAGTCCGTGAAGCAGGAGATGAGAAGCGTCCTTGCTATCCCGTTCGCGTCGCAGCCCTCGGGTATACCTTCTGCGCCCACAGCCGTTTCAACGACTTTGCACGTCAGGCCTTGCGTTTTCATTTTGGCGATGTAATCGTCTGCTCCAGAGAACTGCCGTCTTACGCAGCCAGACGGCGACGTACGCTCATTTCCGGACGGGAATAGCAGTGACACAAAGAAGCATATGGCTATGGCCGCTGCAACTACCAGTATCCATTTCGCTTTCAGCCGTGCCATACGCTATTCTTCCTTCAGGCGGTGCCCCATGCTCTTCTCCACGTCAAACATCTTCCGTTCGGCAAACTCCTGCTGCTTCCCGACGTTCCAGTTCTGCACAGGCCTGAAATAGCCGACGACGCGGCTGAACACTTCGCATTCCTTTTCACAGTTTTCCATAGTAAAGCCTCAAGCAGGATGCGGGCACTTCCAGTGCTCGCCTTTAACATAGCCGTGGACAGGGCAGACGCTGAATGTCGGCGTGATCGTGAAATACGGCAGTCTGTAGTTGTAGGCTATCTTACGCACGAGGCGCTTGCACGCCTCGGCCGTCTCGATGCGCTCGCCTACGAAGCCATGGAGCACTGTCCCGCCCGTGTATTTGCATTGCAGCTCATCCTGGTGGTCAAGCGCATCGAATATGTCGTCGCTGTGACCGACAGGAAGCTGCGTGGAGTTCGTGTAAAAGGGCTTTTCAGCAGTCCCCGATGTCGCGATTTGCGCATGCATCTTCTTGTCTATCTTCGCAAGGCGATAAGACGTGCCTTCGCCTGGCGTCGCCTCCAGGTTGTATATGTGGCCCGTTGCTTTTTGTGTCACGACCAGCTTGTCGCGCATGAAGTCCAGCACACGGAGCGCGAACTTCCTTCCCTCAGGCGACGCTATGTCCGTATTAAGGAAGTTCATGCATGATTCGTTCATCCCTATCAGCCCGATGGTTGAGAAATGCATGTTCAAGTTCCCTAGGTAATGCCTGGTGAACGGCAACAGCCCGACAGCCATGTTCTTCTCCACCTCCTTGCGTTTTATTTCCAGGCTTTTACTCGCCAGTTCCATGAGGTGGTCCAGCCTTTGTAGATACTCTTCTTCACTCTTGGCGAGGAAGCCAATCTTCGCCATGTTTATCGTAACAACGCCCACGCTTCCAGTCTTCTCTCCTGAACCGAACAGCCCGCCCGTCTTGTTCCTCAGCTCTTTCATGTTCAGCTGCAGCCTGCAGCACATAGAGCGCACGTCACCCGGCTTGAGGCTGGAGTTGACGAAGTTCTGGAAGTATGGTGTCCCGAATTTGGCAGTCATCTCGAACAGCGCGTCCGCGTTGGCCCCGTTCCAGTCGAAGTCCCGTGTGATGTTGTAAGTCGGTATTGGGAAGGTGAAAATCCGGCTATCGGCATCGCCTTCTGCCAGCACTTCACAGAACGCGCGGTTGAACATGTCCATCTCATCCTGGAAGTCAGCATACGTCTCCTTTTGTATGCGCCCGCCGACCACAACGCCCATTTGGCGCATGTCTTCGGGGACCTTCCAGTCGAGCGTCACGTTGGTGAACGGGACTTGAGCGCCCCAACGGCTCGTCTGGTTTATCCCGAAAACCATCTCCTGGATGCCTTGCTTCACAGCTTTGTAGTCCAGCTTGTCATAGTGTATGAACGGCGCCATGTACGTGTCTATGCTTGAGAAAGCTTGCGCACCTGCCCATTCGTTCTGCAGCGTCCCGAAGAACGAGACGATCTGCGCCAATGCGGCATTGTAATGCTTCGCGGGCCTGCCGCGAACCTTTCCAGGCAGACCGCCGAACCCCATCTCCAGCAGCTGTCTCAGCGACCAGCCCGCGCAATACGCCCCGAACGTGCCCATTCCCAGGTCGTGTATGTGAAAATCAGCATTCTTGTGCGCATCGCCCACTGCTGTGGGATAAATGTTCTTCAATGTGTATTCGGCTATGATGCGCCCTGCTATGTGCGACTGCAGGCCGGCCAGCGAGAAACCCAGGTTCGCGTTTTCCTTGACGCGCCAATCCGCCTGACCCATATAATCGTCCACGACGTTCTCTATCTTGGTCAGGAATGCCACGGAATCTCGCGTCTCCGTCCGCCTCTGCCTGTAAAGGATGTAGGATTTTGCTATCTGATACTGGCCGTTCTCGACGAGCGTCCGCTCTACGATGTCCTGGATTTGCTCAACTTCCGGGATTTTGTCCTGGAAGTCCCGTTCTATCGTTTCCACGACCTGATCTGACGTCTCTTCGGCTAGCTTGCGGTTCGGCTCTCCCAGCTCCTTTGTCGCCTTGAATATCGCGTCCGTTATCTTTTCCTGCTGGAACTGGACGATGCGCCCGTCTCTTTTCTTTATCTGCGTTATCGTCGTCCCAGGTTCAGGGCGCTCATAAGTCGTAAACCTCTTGCCGCAGCGTAAGCATTCTCGTCTGCGCCGGTTGGAGATCATATCCCCTGATTCGCGCTTGTCAACGACCTTGGTCCTGTCGTACGAGCAGAAGGGGCATTTCATTCATTCCACCATCACGATGCGCTGGACATCTCTGGGTTGCCCTATATTTTGTAGTTCCATGCTGTCAGCTATACCATATATTGTGTTTCCAGTGCGGTCAACCCAAAATATTGTATATTCCTCCATACCTGTTTATAAGCATTTCCGTTCTGGATTGTATGGTTTGTGAATAGGATTTCAGTTACCATCCATTCCAAGACATCCATTGGACGCGAAATTCTATGGCGTCAGTCAACCATTAAGCATGTGGTTCCTTTTCGCGCTTCTTGGCGCGTTCTTCGCAGCCAGCCGCGACGCACTGGTCAAGAAACAACTTAACCGCGCCGACAACTACGTCGTCGCCAGCGGTGTCTTCCTCTTCGCCGCAGCCGCGCTTTTTTTAGTCTCCGTGATTGCCGGGTTCCCGTCTATTGGTCCGGGTTTTTTCATCTATCTTTCCGCTGTCGTCATCCTTGACATCCCGTCTTACATATTCACATACAAGGCGCTGAAGATGGCAGATATCTCCAGGACAGCTCCCATGACGTCTTTCGAGCTCGTTTTCATCCTCTTCATATCCTTCGCCATGCTTGGCGAGGTGCCTGCGCCGGTTGGCATCGCCGGTGTGCTTCTGATTTTCGTTGGATCTTACGTCGTGAACGCGCCGAAAGGTTGGAGCGCGCTCAAGTCCGACCAGCAGGCCCGTGCATCCGTATATATGATTGTGGCTGCCTTTCTCGCAGCCGTAACTGCGAACATAAACAAACTGCTCGTGCAAGCCTCTGACACGACATTCGGCTCGTCTGCCGTCTGCCTGCTCTTGGGCGTTGCATTCCTCGCCATTGCATTGACAGGCAAGCGCAACGTTTCAGCGGCGTACAGGGTTGGCATCCATAAATTCATGCTGACCGGACTCTTAATGGCGCTGGCCATCGCCGCCATCAACATTGCATTCACCATGCAAATCGTCCCGTATGTCATTGCATTGAAACGCCTGAGCATCATCTTCAGCGTCCTCTACGGGGCCGCTCTGTTCAAGGAAAAGCAGATCAAACGCCGCCTTGCCGGCGCAGGGATAATGTTAGCGGGCGTTTTGCTCATACTTCTCTTCTGATGCGCCGCTGCACAGGGCATTGAATGTTTTATAAATCATTTCAGCACGATATAGTGCATGAAGGTCAAACAGACGCACGGAATGGGAAATCATCTCATTCTGGACGCGGAAGGCTGTCCAGAGGGTGCATTGGACGACGAGGCTGTAGTCAAGGCATTCCTGCAGTCCGTTCCAGGTCTCGTTGGCGGCACGGCCATCTCCGATGTGGTTATCAAGAGGCATGTGGCAAAGGATCCTGACGAGAGTGGCGTGACAGGTTTCATCCTTCTTGCAGAAAGCCATTCAAGCATCCACACGTTCCCGTCCAAGGGAAGCTTTCATTTCGACCTGTTCACGCATGATGAGTTTGACGTGGACAAGGTCATCCGAAAGGTGGAGGAGACATTCGCGCCTGAGACCATGATGAAGAAGCTAGTTCCACGCTCGTACACGGACGTCGTGCCTGTTGACGACCTCCTGAAAGTGTCGGGAGATGGCATCTTCGCCGAAAACAACGTCGTCAGTCTCGTGAGGCGCATGGAAACGGTAGGCTTCCAGGCCACGCAGCTGGCCAAGGCAGCGAAGGTCATAGAGAAAATGCGTGGCGACAAGTCCGTCGTCTTCCTCGCTTTCACATCGAACCTCATAAGCTCGGGCCTCAGGGAAGTGATCGCAGACGTGGTCAAAAGAAAGCTAGTCCATGTCATCGTCACGACTGCCGGCGCAATAGAAGAGGATTTCATGAAAGCGTTCAGTCCATTCTTGTTAGGCGATTTCGACGTCTCTGACGTCCAGCTTCACAAGGCAGGCATAAACAGGATCGGCAACGTCTTCGTCCCTAACGACCGGTATGAAACGCTGGAAGAGAAGATAAAGCCCGTCCTGGAAGCTGCCCACAAAGAGCAACCTGCGACTGCGCTGTCGCCGTCAGGCCTTGCGAAGAGAATGGGCCAGTCCATAAAGGACGAAAAGTCCTTCCTTTACTGGGCGGCAAAGAACAGCATCCCTGTCTTCTGCCCGGCCATAACCGACGGCGCGCTAGGATTGCAGCTGTACTTCTACAAGAAAGACCACAAAGATTTCAGCCTCGATGTGACAGCTGACATGGACGACCTTGCACAAATCATTTTTGGGGCCAAGAAGGCCGGTGCAGTCATCCTCGGGGGCGGCGCGGCCAAGCACCACACAATCGGCATGAATATAGTCCGGGGCGGACTGAACTATGCAGTCTACGTCTCCACAGGAACCGAATACGACGGCTCTGTGTCAGGCGCCCGGCCGAAGGAAGCGAAATCCTGGGGGAAGCTCAGAGAGGACGCAAACCACGCTTTCGTCGAGTGCGACGCCACCATCGCTTTCCCGTTGCTTGTAAAGTTCATGGGATAGAATGCTGCTTTACCTAGCTGCGTTGTCTTTCATCGTCGGGTTCCTCGTGAGAATCGTGGACTTGAAAGAGGACAACGGCCTGCGTCTGCCCCGTTTCTCAGAACTTGTATTGGGTTTCGCTTATGGCGCAATCCTTGCATTCATCTTCTCGGCATGGCCGCACACCCTTGCATTGTTCGGTGTCTTCCTTGCACTTATCATCACAAGGAAGATAGATGCGCCGGGGCATTTCGCCGGCCTTGCAGGCCTTGCCTTTGCACTCGTCTGGTTAGGCGTTCCGGTCGATTGGCCCATGTTCCCAATAGCCCTTTTCATCGTCACGGGAACGTTGGACGAGACCGCCGACTGGCTACAGCAGAAGAAAAAGTTGCGAAAACCGCTGTCGACAGCCTTTTACATAAGGCCTTTCTCCGAAGTGGTGGCATTTGTTTATTCATGTACGACCGGGTTGTGGGAAGTGTGGGTGGCGTTGCTTTCTTTCGATGTGGCATTCATCGTTTTTGACCTTATTTGGAAACGCAGAACGCATTAAAACCTTGCTTACAACCATTACGCATGCTCTACACGCGCAAAACCTTTGATTTCGAGCATTCGCCTGATGAAGCAGACGTCATCCTTGTAGGCCTGCCTTTCGATTCGACAGGGACGGGAAGGCCATGCCGACTTGGTCCGCTCTTCGTGCGCGAAGCGCTCAAATGCATGGAAGGGTTTGATCCAGAGACGGGAAAGAATCCGTTTTCTGCATTGAAATTAGCAGACGTGGGAGACTTGGACTTCGTCCCTGGGAACTGGAAGCTTACCGAAGAAAGGATTGCTGAAACAATTCGCGAAATCAAGGAAGCAAACGACAATGCATTCATTTTGGGCATTGGCGGCGACCACCTCAATACGCTGGCCGTCGTCCGCGCGCTGAAGGCATTCCATAAGGGTTTGACTGTCGTTCATATCGATGCACATCGGGATTTGCTTCCAGACTGGCTGGGCGATAAGGACAACCACATAACATGGGCAAGACATGCTGTGGACGAAGGCATCGAACTGGTCCAGCTCGGTTGCCGTATCTGGAAACCTGAAGAGCAGGAGTTTGCAAAGAGCCGCAAGATTAAAGAGACTTTGGATGGGTTGAAAGGCCCAGTCTACGTGACCGTTGACCTGGATGTCCTAGATCCTTGCATT
>Ga0315278_10001710_pt1 | contig 19382 bp, 16 predicted proteins | sample YL17G06_0_MG_FD_203880 | JGI IMG/M metagenome (GOLD analysis project Ga0315278, IMG submission 203880) | Sediment microbial communities from Yellowstone Lake, YNP, Wyoming, USA - YL17G06_0 | ecosystem: Environmental > Aquatic > Freshwater > Lake > Sediment | place: USA: Wyoming | collected... | reverse complement strand
TTCACCGTCAACCAAAGCAGCCGCTATTCTGCCATCATAAAGATAGGCAGTGCAGAGGCTTTCTACTGGTTCGAGGTCGGGGCTTACCAGATAGACATATCGGATAGCCAAAGCACCCACGAACTGAGAAGAACGGAAAACGTTTCAGTGGTGTTCGATGTGAAGTCTCCGGACGGCAGCCAGTACAACGGTACCGTAGGCGTCTACGTCCGCCGCCTCAGGAACCCATGGGACTGGAGCCCCGTGTCCGGAACAGACAATCTGTTCAGCACGTCAATAGTGGCTGGATCAGGCAGCGAATCGTTCAACTTCTCTCACAACCAGTCATCGGGAGAATACGACAGCGAGATAGAGTTCATGGTGGAAAACAGGTCTACTATGCGCGGCTTCTGGTTTATGATAAGGGACAACCTGGTTGAGGCGAGGCCGTGGCAGAGAACCTACGCACCTGGTGCGACAGCTAACATAGACGTGTGGGTCGGCTATCCGAACAGAACAGCCATATCCGGGGCAAACGTGACAATACTCGCAGTCAAGGACAGACGCTACTGGAGCGACGTGGCCGTTACATACTTGAACCGCAGCAATCTGACAGATGCTTCAGGAGTGGCAATGATCTCTTTTGGCCTTCCAGCTAACACGACAGGCACGTTCGACGTCAAGTTCAATGTCAGCGCTGGCGGTAGCAGCCAGATAGCGTTCACAGAGCTGTCTGTGAGCGGCTATGACGCATGGTTCGAGCGCTCAGGGAACCTATGGGCATACAGCCCAGGCCAGGCCATGAACGGAACAGTTAAGGTCTTCGATTCGAGCAACAACCCGGTTAACGGCATAGCCGTTGTCGTGACAGCCAAGGATCAACAGTGGAACACGCTGACGGACGTTGGCGTTTCAGGCTCAACCGGTGCTGACGGCGCATTCGCGGTAAGTCTCCCATTGAACGCTGGTAACTTCACCTCAGGCGACTATTCACTTTACATAGACATCGGGAGCGGCGCAGCAAGCGTCCGCGACATCTGGTTCAAGGTCGAAACGTTCAGGACGAAAGTGAACATGATGAAAGAAAGTTCTGGTACACTGACATCAACGGACAACTTCGGCACCAGCGACACAATCGTGGTGGAGGTCCAAGTCCTTGACGCCAATGGCGGCCTGGTCTCAAGCAGGGTGAACAGCAGCCTTGTGGAGATCCGTTCAATGCCGTTCTGGGACAACGTCACAAGCAACTTCACGACGCTGGCAGACACGCTACCGCCAGAGAACGGCGTCACACGCGTCAAGCTGAACCAGTCAGGGTCGCTCACAGGCGAATTCACAATCCGCGTCAACGTCACCGGCAACATCTCCGGCATAGTGGCTTCCAACACGGTGGATGCGTGGGCGAGGGTAAAAGAGTACGATCTTTCCCTATCATTCGTCTGCCCACCCGATGCAGGGAACAACTGCGACCCGCGACGTGCCACATCGGGAGGCACGCTACGGGTCAACGTCACCATGTCCGGGACATACAGCAGCTTCCGCATCTGCATGGCAAGGATAAGGGACATCTACACCGGCCGTGAAACGAATTACGGGACGCAGTACTGCGTCACCAACTCAACGCATCTGCTGACTTTCCAGGCGCCGACCGCGACCGGAGACTACGACGCGGTGTTTGACATGACAGTCAACGGCCAGAAATCCGGCGACCGTGGAGAGTTCTTCCGCGTGGGCGGAGCATACGACATGAACACATGGGTTGAGCCAAACAATGTCTACGCAGGCCAGAATGCAACCCTATGGGTCCAGATATGGGGTCCAGGCTGGAGTGACATAAACGAGTCGGCATGCACGATAACGCTCACGGAACTGAAGAATGCAAGGACATGGCAGACCATATCCACTAATCTCACGTACTGGAACCGCGGTCCAGGTTCTGAAATGGATCCGCCCGGCGTCAGAGTCGTGTTTACTGCGCTTTCAAGCCTCGCCCCATCAGACTACATGGTCAAGTCCCAGGCCGTGTGCAACAGCTCGACCATGACCGGAGAAGGTTGGTTCCGCGTTGTCATATTCCAGGTGGCTTCGCTGCTCGACCAGAAACTGAAGAGCAATGCATCAACACAGATGTGGCTGAAGGTCATGAATGGCAGCAGCGGCGCCCCGCTATCCGGAGCCACGGTCAGGCTCGACAAGCTCTTCGACCAGTTCAGCGGAACAGTATTGCAGATGTATAGCTGGAATGCCACGACTGACGCGAACGGCGAGGTGATGATACCGTTCACGACGCCCACCAACCCAGGACAGTATTTCCTCAAATCAACGATAATATCGGGCACCCAGACACAAGAGGTGGACAAGGGGTTCCAGATAAGTTCCATGGACGTCAAGATGACGATGCCACAGGAGAAGTTCTTCATGTCAGGCGGCAATGTTAACATCACAATCTACGTCAACGTCACAGACCCGCTGAGCGGTTCGGCGCCGATAGCCAATGCTAACGCTCAGTTGCAGCTTTGGTCGTTCAACCAGCAGAGCGGCGGAGGCGAAGGCAACCTGTCAGTTCCAGCACCGCTCGTTCCGTCAGGCGGCGGAGGCGGCTTCTCAACCCAGACAAACGCCTTGGGGATAGCGACGTTCGTTCTAAACAACACGGTTTACAATTTCAGCGCTGGCAACTATGAGGCCCACGTCAACGTCAACACGCCCGACAGAGGTGGCGCCATGGCCATGAAGACCGTTATGGTCAGGAAATACAACATGACTGTTTCAGGCATCAACGCGACTTACAGCCCAGGCAACACGGCATCTTTCAGTGTGAACCTGAAGTATCCGAATGGGACGGCGTTGGCAAACAAGCTTGTGTTGGCAGTTCTTAATGCCATGGAGATGTCAGGAGGCAGCGAGACGACACTGAACATTACCATGGGCATGACCAACTCCACAGGCGACACAATCTTCTCAGCGCGGATACCGTCCAATGCATCTTCGGGGCCAGCTTTCATGATAATCATAGTGGGCAGTGACCCTGAGGTGGCTGAGGATGAAGAAGAATACATGTTCGTCATCGGCGGGGCAGGAACGGTCGCATACACGAACCTGAACTCCAGCGGTGTGCTGCCAGGCCAGTTCATAGACGTCAACATCACATGTACAAACACGAGCCTAGTCCTGGGACCGTCTGTCACGCATCTGGAAAAGACCGGCGGCGCTGTTCCCGTGTCACAGATGATGGGCGGCGGTCCAGACAGCGGCAAGGAGACGTATTACGAGAACTCCATACTGTTCAGCGAGTCGGGCTTTACACATATAAAGATCCTAGCTCAGAGGCAGCCGGGAAGCTATATGACACTGCAGCCGCTGATGGTCAAGGGTACTTCGATGTCTGGAAACAGCAAATTTGAAGACCTGGGAGTGATGGAGTATAGAGTGCTGTGATGATATGATGAAACTGTTCATTGCATTCGCATTTGCATTGCTGCTGGCCACGTCGCCAGCCATGGCCGCGCTTACATGCACGGCCGATTCATCATCAGAGATAGAGCTGGACGGCCAGAAGACAGTGACAATATCATGCAGCGGCTTCTCCAGCGAAACCGTAAGCGTAAGCGGGACGTTCACCCAGACATGCCTGCAGACGTCGACGGAAGCGTATCCAGCGACGCCTAACAAAATACTTAGCCAAGCCGATTCCAGCGGCACAGTCACGTTCAATGCGATAAGCATGGCTTGCCAGAACAATGCAGATGACAGAAAAGTGACGTGGAGATTCACACCGTCTTCCGGATCCGTCGCCGACGCCTACACCACGTTCACGATAACATCGCCATTATCCATCACGGCAGCATTCACCAATTCCTCGCTCCAGTCGGCAAAAACCACCAGCGTCACTGTGACGCTCCAAGTATCCACCACAGCGAGCCAGGATATAGACAGCATAAACATCAACATGTCTGGTTCCAACTCTTCGCTCGGGCTCACGGACAAGACGATAACCAAGATTGCCGCAGGCAGCGGAGAGAAAACGCAACAGGTCAGCTGGACGATCACAGCTCCTTCGTCATCAGGGACGTATGCGATAGAGGCCGTCGTGACGTCGCAGAACGCCGACTCTGATACTGCAACTGCAACGCTCACCGTAGCATCGTCCTCCACTGGAGGCAGTCAAGACCTTGGCGGTGGCGGCGGAGGCGGTGGGGGCGGCGGTGGCAGCGGCACCGCAACAGTCATATCAGAGACCCAGAAGTTCACACTGGCAGCCAACCAACTCGGGGAACTCACATTCCTTGACGCCAGGCTTGACCTTCAGTCAGTGAGCATCGTTTCATCCGGCACGGCCAACGTAGTCCTTTCCGTTGAGCGCAGGGGCAGCGCGCCGTCCAGCTCTGAAACAGTCCCAGCAACGTACGATGCTTACGCCTACCTAACGATCTCCGCATTGAACCTGAACGATTCAGCGATAAGGGCAGCCGAGATGGAGTTCAGGGTCAACAAGACCTGGCTTGTGGCCAACAACGCCAAAGCATCGGACATAATCCTTCTCCGCCTGTCAGGCGGCGAGTGGACGAAGCTTCCGACAGGATTGGTGCGCGAAGATGCTAATTTCGCTTACTACAAGTCGACGACGCCCGGTTTCTCCGTCTTTGCCATAGCTGTGGAGAAGCCTCAAACCCGCGCAACCACGACGTGCGGTAACGGCGTATGCGAGACCGGTGAGTCATGTGCAGCGGACTGCCCCAGCGCTGAGCCTGGTGCAGGCACGCCAGCAGCAGGTAGTCCTAGCGAGACCGGAACGAAGTCCCCGGCAGACTCAAACAAGTTCATCGAGCAAGTTTCATCATACGTATGGGTCTTCGTCATCGTCATAGCCATTGCAGTCATAGGCCTCGTGATCGAAGTGACAAAGAAAAAAAAGAACAGCTTCTGAAACAATCACACGCATTGGCCGTCGGCACAGCTTTTTCCAGTTCCGCAGGTCAGCTCCAGCGGCGTTGGTGACCAGTAAAGGCCGTCGCATATCTGTTCATAGACAACAGTGGAGCTTTTGCAAGAGTCAGCGTGCTGCTGGATCAGAGGGCACGACGTTTGGCCGCTGGCGCATGCGCCATATTCAGTCACGCTCCCCCTTTCATCTTTGTTCGGTCCGTCGCTGTCAATGCATGTCGCGCAGTCAGCCACCCTCACTCCCCACATTTTTTTGCACGTCTCTTCTATGGGAACGTCTGACTTGCACCATAACTCGAGCATTCTGATGCTGCGCCCATCAGTATAGCATGTGGGCTCAGGCGGGAAGGCTATGAACAGCCGTTTGAAGTCGTACGTTCCGTCAGCCTCCGTCACGCCTGCAATGACATTCATGCTGACTTTCATGAGCGATGGGGTTCCTGCAGGGTCGTTGAACCGCTGGCAATCCTCGTTTGTCAGATCAGGTAGCGTGTTCGTTCCATATTTTATGCTGGAAAAGTACCCTTCCGTGACGAGCCGGTTCAGGAATCCGTGCAACTCCCTTATGCTGTCGTTGGCGTCAGTGCAGTTCCGTGAACTCTGTATGGTGTCATTTATGATGTCTATATAGCTCTTCACGACATAGGTTCCGGTCCTGTCAGGGACGTCAGACACGTCAACGACAGTGTATGACAGCAGCAGTTGTGAGACGAAAACGACTAGTCCAGTAAGAAAAACCATGGTGACGATGAACATCTGGCCGCGCATGAATCTATGTTGTCTGCGGGAAATAAAATAGCCGTCTAAGCTTCGTGATGTGTCGGAGAGTCTACAGGCACTTCACATGAGCTTTCATGCACGTTCACACAGCGGAAACCGTAAGTCCGGGGCGAGTTAAGGCACCAGCCTGTCAGGCGTCCTCGGGAAGATTATAGTCTCCTGTATGTTCTCAGTCCCAGCCACTTGCTGGACCATGCGCTCGACGCCGAGTCCGAAGCCCCCGTGCGGAGGCATCCCGTACCTGAACGCGTCGAGATAGAACTTGAAGTCCGCCGGCTTCAGACCCTTGGCTTTCATCACATTCACCAGTTCCGCGTACCTGTGCTCCCTTTGGCCACCAGAAGCGATTTCCATACCGGGACAGAAGAAATCAAATCCACGAGTCGTCTCGCTGTCCTGCATAATGTAAAAGGGCTTTATACTCTTCGGGTATTTCGTGACAAAGAACCATTCGTTGCCTTTTTTGGCCATCGCTTCTCCAAAAGCGCGCTCTTGCGAGTCCTCAGTGTCCTGGCCCATCTCTATCTTTATGTCCATTTTCTGCATGGCCGTTATCATCTCTTCGTAGGTCATGCGTTTGAACGGTGTCTCAGGTATCTTCAGCTCCCTGCCCAGGAGCGTTAGCTCCTCAGTACAGTCCTTGCGGACTTTTTTCAATACGTGGGTCGTGAGCGTCTCAAGGAACTTGAGAACATCCTCTTCGCTTTCTATCCAGGACATTTCAGCATCCACTGAGAGGAACTCGGAGACGTGCCTGCGCGTGTGGAACTTCTCGGCCCTGAACGCGGGGCCTATCTCCCAGATGCGATCCAGGGACGAAGCCATAAGCATCTGCTTGTATAGTTGCGGGCTTTGTCTCAGGAACGCTTCCTGCCCGTAGTATTTGACAGGGAACATCGTTGCCCCGCCCTCCGCGCCAGCGGCTTGCAGGACAGGCGTCTGGACTTCGACGAAGCCCCCCGCCTCGAACGCTTCGCGCATGCCAGCAAGCATTGTGTCTTTTATCCTGAAGATGGCAAGAACATTGGGATTCCTGAGGTCCATGAAGCGGAAGTCCAGCCTTTTGTCCTGGCCCGTCTTTATCTGTTCCCTCGTTTCCAGTGGCAGCGGTGTCTCGGCGTGCGAGACTATCTCTATTGCGCTGGGAAATATTTCAACACCTTCCTTGGCGATCTTCGAAGCCTTTGCCATGCCTTGGACGATTACGCAGTCTTCCCTGTGCATGCATGCAGTGGACTCGAATAGCTGTGCGTCCGTCTCACCTTTCTTGAGCGTGATCTGGACGCTTCCTGTCCTGTCGCGGACGCGGAAGAACCGCAGGTTGCCTATGTCCCTTATCTGATCAGCCCATCCCTTCACAGCGACGGTTCCAGGCTTCACGTCAGCAGCATAGGCGCGTTCCATTCTTACCATTTGTGCCTTTTCCATTTAAAAGCTAAGAATAAAGCAGGGGCACGCCATCGGTGGATGCACGCTGTACGGAACGGCTGTCCTCCGCCCATCCTCCACCCTGCAACCCTCCAAGCACCGCCGTAATAGCTTAAGGCTGCTCCCGTCAGGGTCTGGCCTGGTTCACCATAATGGCAATCCTGGAGGACAGGGTTTCTCAGTCAGGACGCAGGGCCGCACCGCCAAACTTGCACCGCCCTCAGGCTGAGGTCCCGCCATCAAGACGATTTGCGGTGGAGGCTACGCCTGGCAGCCCGACCTGTGGCCCCTGCAGCTATAAGTTAGTTCAATCGTTTAAAAAGCGTTCCCACGCTCAACGTTTTTTAATGCCTGCCACAAGAATACGCCATGGTCGATGCACAATTATCAAAAGCGGCCCAAGAGACGAAGGCACGGGCCCGTTCCAGACTCGAACAGACAGCCAAAGAGATGCGCAAGCACGTCATCACAGCTATCTCAGCTGCGTTCGCCTTCATCATTGCATTGACGTGGCGCGACGCAATCAATGATGGACTGGACAGGCTTCTTCAGGATCTGGGGATCGTAGGCGAAGCCTTCATATACAAGCTCCTGGCCGCAGTCGTCGTGACCGCCGTCTGCGTTATGGGCATAATCTTCGTGGCCAAGCTTGAAAAAAACAGCAACGTCGTCCCGCAGCTCGAATAGTGCCAGGTCTGGGAGCCGAAAATAAAAGAAAAAGAGAAGCTTTCGCTTCGTCTACGTGATTTACTTCGTCAGCATCTTCAGGCCGACCTGTATGACGCCGACAAGCACGAACAGAACGCCGATTATCTCGAACAACCAACCGAGGTAGCCGATGATCATGTCGATTCCGCCGACTTCTGACCAAACGCTGATAACCCCGCCGTTGAAGAGATATGCCAGCAGGAACCATATGGCTCCACCGGCAATCCAGGCGAACTGCTTCTCGTACTTGGCTCTCATCTTGGTGTACTCAGCAAAAACTAACACCAAGAAGACTACAATCACATAGTCAAGTAGTCCACCGAACACCATGTGTGTTCACCTATCTTATAATTGGCCGGCCCCCCTTATAAACCTTGGCTGGCGGCTTAAGATGCCGGGTTGCGAAGAAAAGCAGCATGCATGGCCATCGTCAGGGCTTCAGAGGTAGACCTCTACAACGGCGCCGAGGAAGACGAGCGCGACGCCGAGAAGTGCGACCTTCACGCAGTCCACAGTTATGGCTTCGAGCACCTTGCCGCTGTTCTTCCGTATGAACGCAGCCGAAAGTATCCCGCCGGCAAGGCTGGCGCAAACGTAGCCAGCTATCTCCAGTATCCCGTGCGGCAGGTATGGCAGCGTCCTCATCGGTATGTGCCATGCCGTTTCAGATAGCTGCCCTATCCGGACTCCCAATACACTGGCATTCCATGCGATTATGAAGACAGCGCCGGCACCGAAGATAAACGAGAAGAAAAATGAGAAAAGCATGACATTGATGTTGTTGAAGAAGATTGTTTGCATGAATGCGGCTTTCTGGTCAGTCACAGCGCCGGTGACGCTGCCTGTAAGGCCAAGTATCTGGTTTATCTTAGTCGTCTGCGAGGCGTAGAAACCCTGAGGCAGGACGACATAGCTAAGCGAAAACGCCGCCGTCAGGCCGAAGAAGAAGAACAAGAGGATGAGGATGTCTTTCCCATGCCGTCCCCAGAAGCCTATTTTAAGCTTTTTCTTTATCGCCCGTTCTTCCAGCTCTTCCTCCCTGTTGATGAGCGATGTTATGAAAAACACGGAGGGGATCATCGTGAATACGACGGCCATAAACCCGCCGTCGACGCCTATTCCCATGCTCAGCTCGTTGCTGATGAAAACGGCGATGACGCAGACGAAGAACGCCCAGAAGAACATCAGGAAAGGCCGCTCGTTGATTTTTTTGAAGCTCACGAGGGATTCGAGCATATGAGTTATTTCTCTGCGGCCGTATTTATCCTTTGCAATGTCTCGGCCCGCCGGAAACGTTCCATGATAGCGATACGCTAAAACATTTAAGAGGGGGTCAGGCTAATAAGATATACTATGGCGTTTCTGAACCGCATCGTGATGCAGGGCTTCAAGTCCTTCAAACGCAAGACATCCGTTCCCATCCCCCCCGGCTTCTCCGTTTTCACCGGCCCCAACGGTTCAGGGAAAACGAACGTCTTGGACGCCATAACCTTCGTCCTCGGTCTCTCTTCTTCGCGCACGCTGAGAGGGGGAAAAATGCAAGATCTGATTTTCCAGGGCAGCAAAAGCAAGCCCGGCTCCGACTTCGCCAGGGTCACGCTCCATTTTGACAATTCCAAAAAGTTGCTACCGTATGACACCGAAGTGACAGTCGATCGCAAAGTCAACGCAAAAGGCGTCTCTACGTACCGCCTGAACGGGAAAGTGGTGACACGACAGGAAGTCATGGACAACATGGCGCTCATAGGGATCAAGCCCGACGGCCACAACATCATCCGCCAGGGCGACGTGACACGTATCGTGGAGATAGATGCCGTCGAGAGGCGCAAGATCATAGATGACATCGCAGGCATAGGCGAATACGATGAAAAGAAACGAAAGGCAGAGAAAGAGCTAGACTCGATAGAACAGAAAGTCCACGAGGCTGGAATCATACTGAACGAGAAGACAGCGATAATCACGAAACTGCGTCAAGAGCGAGAGGCGGCGATGATGTACCAGAAGCTGGACGATGACATAAAGAAGATCCGCGCCTCTGTCATAAGGAAGAGCTACGAAGCCACCCAGGAGAGCCTTTCAGGGCTGGACAGGAAGCTCACGGACAAGGAGATGGAACTGGCGAAAGCCAGGCAGGCTATAGAGGAGACGGACAGGGAAATAGCGGCAGAGGAGGCTAAGATAGATATACTCACCAGAAACGTCCTCAAGGCAAGGGATCAGATCACTGCAGTGAAGAAGTCGGCTGCGATGGAGGCAGAACTTTCCCGTCTGCGCGACCGCATTGACATGAACAGAAAAGATATGCTTCGCCTCGACGCCATGTCCAATCGCCTCCGTTCCATCGAAGTCTCTCCCGCTGTCTCTGCTGTTCTAGGCAGCCGCGGCGTGTATGGGACAGTCGCCAGCCTGATCAGCGTCCCTGCCAAATATTCCGTGGCAATTGAGGTTTCAGCAGGCCGCCAGCTTCAGGACGTCGTCGTTGACACGTCGCAGACCGCGGTCTCATGCATCCGCCAGCTAAAGGCCACCAAAACCGGCCGTGCACGCTTCCTGCCCATGGACAGGTTGCAAGGCCACTCTAGGCTACCACTGCCATCAGGTGCTATAGGCTGGCTATCGGACCTTATAGGCTATGACAGGAAGTACTCTGTAGTTACAAGCTATATGTTCGGCAGGACCGCCTGCGTCAAGGACATAGAGACTGCCGAGACGATTGCAAAGACCAACCGCGTCAGGTTGGTGACGTTGGACGGCGACCTCATAGAAGTTTCAGGCGCCATGACCGGCGGCTTCTATAGGAAACAGAACGTTTCCAGCGAGATCACAGCATATGACGGCGACAGGAGAAAGCTTGAGGACGAGATAAACGTCTTTTCAAAGCGCATCGAAGAGCTTGAAGACGAGCTATCCAAGCTCAGGCCCGCGGAAGACGAGGCCGTGGGTGAAGTGCGCACAGCCGGGATCAAAGCCCGTCTGGACAAGCTCAGGGAGCAGAGGCGCGAAGCGTACGACAAGACTGTCATGTTCCAGCAGGAAATGCAAAAGCTGAACGTCGAGAAGGCGAAGTTAGAGACGAAAGCTGAGGATCTCACAGGCCATGACACGACAAACGATCTCAAGCCGTTCATAGACATGAACGTCGTAAAGCTGCGTCAGCTGGAGCGCGAATGCTTGGAGCACCTGGCAACGCTGGGCAACGTCAACCTCAAGTCCATAGACGATTTCGAAGCATTCAAGGTAGAGTTCGACGAATTCAAGGAGAAAGTCGACCGCATCGTGGCCGAGCGCAGCGCAATACTTGACGCCATAGTGAAGGTCGAAGAGCGCCGTATGGAGGCGTTCAACGCATGTCTGACAGAAGTATCGAAGCATTTCAGGGAAGTTTACAAGGACCTGACGGCAGGAGACGCATCGCTGGAACTGGGCGATCCGAACACCGTGGACTCTGGACTGATGATAAAGGCGCAGCCACCCGGAAAAAAACTGCTGAACATAGACGCCATGTCTGGCGGCGAGAAGACGTTGACTGCATTCGCTTTCGTCTTCGCCATCCAGAAGCACAAGCCCACTGCATTTTACGTCCTGGACGAAGCGGACTCTGCATTGGACAAGAGAAACTCTGAGCTCGTCTCGAAGCTGATTAAAAAACAGTCAAAGGGGGCGCAGTTCATAACGATCTCGCACAATGACACCATCATACGCGAGGCAGACCAAGTCTACGGCGTGAGCATGCAGGATGGTGAATCAAAGATATTCGGCGTCAAGCTGCCTGACAACTGATGCCATAGCAGGGCAGCGCTTTGCTTATTTAAATAATATGCTCACTAATAGTGATGTGATACTATGGGAGGACTTAGGCCCGCAAGATGCTACGGAACCGTGGAGCGCCCAAACACTCGCCAGAGCAGGCGCAAACCGAAGAAAGGCTACGTGAAAGGTGTTCCAGCATCAAGGATACACAAGTTCGAAGTGGGCGAAGTCAAAAAAGTCTTCGAAAAGCGCATGTATCTGACCACTGTCGGGGCAGTGCAGATACGCCACAACGCGCTGGAGGCCGCCAGGGTCGCATTGCACAAGGGCCTCGAGAAGCGCGTAGGGAAGGGCAATTACTTCGCTAAGATTCTCGTTTACCCGCACCATGTCCTCCGTGAGAACATGCTAGCTACAGGTGCTGGCGCAGACCGCTTCCAGTCAGGCATGCGTCAAGCTTTCGGTAAGGTCATAGGCACGGCCGCCCAGGTGAAACGAGGCCAAAATGTTGTAGAGGTCCGTGTCAATGCAGACAAAGAGATTGGCGCTAAACAGGCTATGAAGATCGCAGCCAGCAAGTTCCCTGTGCGATGTATAATCACATCCAGCCAGAAGTAGGCAACCTATTTTTAACCGAACGACAAATATCACTCATGCTTTATTCTGAGCTGGCCGCAGTCTACGAAAGCCTCGAAGCTGACTCGGAACGGCTCAAGAAGGCTGAGACGCTGGCATTGCTTTTCCGTAATGCAGACGATACGACGCTGCCGAAGGTAGTCCTGCTTGCACAGGGCAAGGTCTTTCCGCCATGGGCCGAGGAAGAAATAGGGATTTCAGCGCTCCTTATGGTCAAGATCCTTTCCATGGCTACGGGCTTCTCGTCCGAGGAGATAGGCCGCCTCTACAAGGAACTGGGCGACTTCGGCCTCGTCGCCGAGCGGTTATGCGATAAGAAGAGGCAGCGTACGCTTTTCAGCGTGCCGCTGACCGTGGACAAGGTCTTTGAGAACCTGCGCAAGCTTGCTTCCGTGGAAGGGAAAGGAAGCCAGGAAACGAAGTTCCGAATCGTCTCCGAGTTAATCTCCTCCGCCGGCAAAGGCGAAGCCAGGTACATCGTCCGCACAGTCCTTGGCGATCTGCGCATAGGCGTTGCAGAAGGCGTCGTCCGCGACGCCATAGTCGCAGCGTTCTTAGCTGAAGGCAGGCCACCGAAAGACTGCAAGGCCGAGACCGAGGCAGTGGAGTGGGCCTGGTACCTGCATCCTGATTTCGGTGAAGTCGCCCTCATAGCCAAAAAGCGCGGCGTCAGCGGCCTGAAGAAGGTGAAACTGGAGTTGGGGAAACCGTACCACGTGCTGCTTGCTGACAAGTCGCCAAGCCTCGAGGATGCATTAGCCACGTTTGAGAACGCGTCGCTGGAGTACAAGTACGACGGCGCGCGCATCGTGATACACAAGAAAGGCCAGAAGATCTGGCTTTTCACACGACGCCTGGAGGATGTGACCATGCAGTTCCCAGAGCTCAAGGATTACGCGCTCAAAGCCATCACGCCATGCGATTGTGTAATCGAAGGCGAGCTTCTCGGAATAGACAAGAAAACGGGCGAGCCTCGCCCATTCCAGCTGCTTTCGCAGAGGATAAAAAGAAAATACGACATCGAAAAGATGGCAAAGGAAATTCCCGTCCAGTTCAATGCATTCGACATCGTCTACCTCGACGGCAAGGAGTTGTTTGACGTCACGCTCACTGAAAGGCGCATTCTCCTTGAAAAGGCGGTGAAGCCGCTGCCTAGGTTCCGGCTCGCCAAGATGCTCGTCACCAAGGACTTGGCGAAGGCGCATGCGTTCTATAAGGAAGCCCTCAACGCTGGCCAAGAGGGGGTCATGGTCAAGAATCTGGATGCCGCATATCAGCCAGGGCGCCGCGTCGGTTTTTGGCTCAAGGTCAAACCGATAATGGAGACACTGGACCTCGTGATAAGCGGTGCCCTTTGGGGCACAGGCAAGCGCGCCGGCTCCCTTTCCTCGTTCGTCCTTGCGTGCAGGTCCGACTTAGGTTTCGTCGACTGCGGTATGATGGGCACAGGCATAAAGGAAAAGGCTGAGGAAGGTCTTTCGTTCGAGCAGCTGACCGAGATGCTGACGCCGCACATAATCGGGGAAAGCAACGGCAGAGTATCAGTCAGGCCATCGCTCGTCGTCGAAGTCGCCTACGAAGAGATACAGCAGTCGCCGACGTATTCGTCGGGGTTCGCCTTGCGTTTCCCGCGTATCGTAAAGATCAGGCCAGACAAAGGAGTGGACGAAGCCGACGACCTGCCCCGCATGCGTTCATTGTTCGAGGCCCAGCACAAGCGCCAGTCTTCATAGCATACGGCGCTAGTAAGAAAGCATGTTAAGTGGTTTTATAAAGCTATTTAACCCCGTTTTAATAGCAAAAAACCTTTATAAAACTAACACCTAAACCTTAATAAAAGCATTTAAATTACAACACCACTCAATAATAACACAGAGGGGGAAAAAGATAAGCATGGCTGCGTCAACAGAAGTGCTGGATGCCCTTAGAAGCATCGGCCTGAACCTGTATGAAAGGAAGATTTTCGTAGCCCTGCTTGCGAAAGGCATCGGCACAGCCGCTGAGCTGTCCGAACTGGCCAACGTCCCCCGTTCAAGGACTTATGATGTTCTCGAATCCCTTGCTGAGAAAGGCTTCGTTGTCATACAGCCTTCAAAACCCATCAAGTACGTCGCGCTGAAGCCTGCAGAGGCGTTCGAGCGCACCAAGCAGACGCTCGAGAAGCAGCATGAGACGCTCATCGAGCGCATCGACCGCATCAGCGGCTCCAAGATCCTGGACGACCTCAACACAATACACAAGGAAGGCATAAACATGCTCCAGCCCGCAGACCTGACAGGAACGCTAAAAGGAAGGCACATGATAAATCGCCAGCTGCGCTCGCTTTTCCGCGACGCCAAGAGCAGGATAAGCATAATCACGACCGAGCAGGGCCTGAACGACCTGTATTCTAATCATTATAGGATGCTGAAGAAGTCCGCGCGACGTGGCGCCAAGATACGCATAGCTGCGCCGCTTTCAGAGAATGCGGCCGTCAAGGCGTTCTCGGAGATAGCCGAGATGCGCGGCCTCGAGACACCGCCCGGACGCTTCGTTACAGTCGATGACAAGCACGTCATCTTTTCCCTGACAGACGACAAGAAAGTCCATGAAACGCAGGACGTCGCTTTCTGGGCAGAGTCAGACCACGCCGCGAAGGATGTGCTCAAGCCATACTTTGAACACCTCTGGGCGACCGGAAAGAAAAGCCGCGATTAGTTCCGTCGACGTCTCACTGTTCTGAGGTCTAGAATTCTTCGTATTTCACCTGGGTCGTAGACATGACCACCATCAGAGTCCGCCAACCGCAGATAGAGTCCATCATCCCTTATATCGTATGCAACCCTCTGCGTTCTTGGCTCATTTCCGTTGTTGCGGAACGGCGTGGCCTCAAGCGTCCCGAATCTACCTATTTCCGGGTCGTTTTCAGTGGAGTAAGGCGATCTGACAACAAAACCCGGGCCATGTGCATCGTAATCCCCCAATACTTTGGTTTTTTTGTTGACAACCAACGCCACCGCAACAAGTGCGTCAGCCGCCTCGGGCGAAATCCAAGCGTGTTTAGTCCTGATCATCTTCCCTGCACTCGAGGCATAACAATCCGTTGTCTCTGGCCTCCAGCTCTTCAGAATACTCGCCGCATGAGTCGCAAAGGCCTGAAGTTTCGCGGTTGCAACGGTTGTCCGTGACCGGACGGAACCGCGTGTTCTTGAAGAACCCATCGAACTCGCCTTTGCGCTCGAAGCTGAATACGAAAGAGTTCGCTAGCTTCGACGCCAAGTCCGGCTCCGTTGCATTAACCCAGCTCATGAATTCATTCAGGTAGCAGAACGAGCATACCTCGGCCTCACGCACGCCGCGGCATTTAAGGCAAGTATCGAACGTGGCGTCTACCGGAGTTATGAAGTGCCCTACAAAGGAGCGATGAAATGCAGTGAAGCGGGAAGTCTGCTCTGTTGGAAGCCATCTGCTGATGTCCTCGCCTAGGCAGTCAAGGCAAAGGAAGTTCCATATAGGTTCTTTGCATATCTTGCATATTGACATTGACATGCTATCACGCTCTCACCCTTCCTACATTTCGCCTGTATTCCGTGATTATCGCATGTAAGGCCGGTTAAAAAGAAACACCTAAAACAGCTGTTTGTCTTTTCAATCGCCGCTTAACAGAATATTTTTAAATTCATGTACAAAAACGTCTTTTACAACTACAAGAAGTCTTTTACTCTTACAAAGAAAATGATAACATTTATAAAGTCTACTGACAACAGCAGTTTGAGGAGAGGAGCGTAAGCTGCGTATGGCCCACAAGTTCATAGAGAATGGCGACGGTCGGACAAGAGTCTATGACTCCATCGTCATAGACCCGAGGAAGCTCAACGTATTCGGTTCCGATCTTGCATTGCGCATCGTCTCAGGCCTTGCCAAGACGCCAGGCTGTGCGATGGATCTGGCCCGCGCGCTGAGTGAGCACGAGCAGAAGATATATTACCATCTCCGCCGCCTTGAAGCGGCCGGCGTCATCAGGAAAATACGGACAGAGAAGCGCTACGCTATGACAGCGAAAATCTATGGCCTAGTCTCGCCGACAGTCACGGCGAAGCTGCATGAGGAAGGCTACGAATTAGGTCACAGCGACACCAAGGACGTCAACCCGAAGCTAGAGTCATTCTTTCACCCGTTCGTTACCAACAGGACGCTGGACGCAAAGATCATAATCGGCGACACGTACTCCCATGGCAAATACGACATAGGCTCGACAGAGGGACCGTACGTGCTAGACTTCATGATGCTCCTTGGAAGGCTTGCAAGCAACATGGTTTTCCCTGCTCGGAAGCTTGACACAGAAATACAGGACAAGGAGCTGACAGAAAATCTTATATTGTTTGGAAACGCTCAAACCAACACCGTGATAGACAAGCTGAACAGCAAAATGCCTGCCAGGTTTGATGCCACCGACATCTGGGGTCTGATCTCTGAGAAGACCGGCAGGAAGTACACGGACCCGAGGACAGGGTTTATCGCCAAGATGGACAACCCATTGAACCCAGAGAAAAAAGTGATGGTGGTGGGTGGCGTCGGCAGGCGCGGCACGTATGCAGCCGTGCTGGCTCTGACGAGGCACATGGACAAGATAAAGGAGGAGAAAGGGAACATTGCACACATAGTCTGCGGCTATGATCAGGATAGCGACAATGTAATAGACACTGTGAAGTTCCTAGAGTGATGATATGAACAGATACCAGCTTGATAGGACGGTGAACACCCTCCACGGGGTGAGTGCAAAAAGCATAGAGCGCCACTTGGGATATCTACTGGAAACCCAGAAGAGTGAGTGGGATGGCAGACCAGTCGTCATGCTGATGGTTGGACGCAGCGCCCAGGATTTTTTCCCCGAATTGGAGCCTCTTTACAAAGACGCCGGCATTAGAGCGAGGTCCGTAGCAGCAGAACAGAGCGATGCTGCTGAAAGGCGGATAACAGTGCTTGACGGGGCTCTGAACAATCCGGATGAGATTTTGTGCTTCTTTGATAACACTATAAGAGGAGGACGCTCCATGGCAGCCGCTATAAGGGACGTCTTTTCGGCATACGATACGGGAATACGTTTTCATGGCGCCTGCACGATGACGATCAAAGACGAGCTTGGGATTGCACACTATCCGCTGGCCGTTGTGATGCCGTCCCAGTTTGACAACCTGGATAAGTTTTTAAGGAGCCCCGAAGGCAGGGAGGCAAAAACTGCAATAGGGAGGGCATCGTTGAAAGCGAGGAGAAAGCTGATGATGCCTCTACCTCCGGGGAGAGAGAACCGTTACATAAGGTTGTATAGGGATGGAATGCCGCCAACAGGCGTCACCACTCTGACAGATAAAGACCTGGCAGATGTAGTGGCCAGGGCGCACGAAGATGCTTTGGGACCTGAGGTTAGGGTGTTGCAATGAAAGGAACTGCAAGAGATGATGCGAGAAGAGGACACGTGGCAGAGCTTCTGAGAAAATATCAGACTCTTTTTGCAGAGGATCTTGGCCTCCGTTCGCCAGAGGACGGTGCACGAATCGAAGAAGGTGTGAGAAGAGTGACAATATTCTATGACCGCGAGGATACACCGACTAAGGCAGCCCGCCCTCTTTTTGAAGCCGGGCTTAGAAACTTAGCCGCGGCGCTTATTCACCCTGAGGATGAACTAGTACGAGCTGAAGCCAGGGCGCAGATTGGAACTGACATATACGGCGTGGCTTTTGGTGATCCCACGGAGCTCACAGCAAGCAGACTGAACAGCGGCACAGCACCCTTTGCCTTTGAGAACGCATACAATCCAGATCACTTCGCGGCACTCGCTGTCCGTGTAAAGGAGCTCGTGACCAGCGGCCAACTACCAGATGGATTCACTCTTTCCTATGTGTGTCTATTCCCAGATCTTACGAGTAGCGTGCCACCGTACCGAAGGATAACAAAGGACTCTGTGGCCTGAGCTGTTTATTTAATCGAGGCACATTCTTATTATGGACCAACCCTTTCCAGGCGTTTTCCGCGAGCGCGGAAGGCTCATGACGAAGAATCTTGTCCCCGGACTGCGCAGCTATGGCGAGGACATCACGTCCATTGGCGGAACGGAATATCGGGTGTGGGACCCCTGCCGTTCCAAGCCGGCCGCGGCGCTGATGAGCGGACTCAGAAATTTTCCTGTCCTTCCGGGTATGAAAGTCCTTTACCTAGGCGCAGCCAACGGAAATACAGTCTCATTCTTCTCGGACATAGTCGGACCCAAAGGTGTCGTTTATGGTGTGGAAATCTCTGATCGTGCAATACGTGACCTCATTCCCACCGCCGAGCGCCGCGGAAACATCGTGCCCATTCTCGCCAACGCGCGCACGCCAAAGTCATACTTCTGGATAGAACCCGTGAGCCTCGTCTATGAGGACGTCGCCGCAAGGGACCAGGCGGACATACTCGCATGGAACTGCAAGCAGTTCCTCCGTCCGGGTGGCATTGCAGCAATCGCAATAAAAGCGCGCAGCATAGACGTCGTTGCCAAGCCGCGGGACGTCATAAACGCAGAGCTTGGACGACTGTCTAAAAATTTCAGAGTCGCCGAGCACATGGGGCTGGACCCATACGAGAAGGACCACGAGTTCGCAGTCATGTCCTACGCGCCGTCAGAATGAGCTCATTTTGATAACGCGCTTTTCAGTTCTTTTACAAGCCTGTCACGGAACTCGTCTATACCGTCCTTGTCGCGGATGAAGGCACCGGCAGCGCGTTCATGGCCCCCGCCTATGCCAATGCCATCAGACGCTTTCTTGACCAGCTCGCCCATGTTCACGTCCAACTTCTGGTTGCGCAATGACAGTTTCCATCCGCTGTCAGAGCGTTTCCGTACCATGATCACGTTGTTCGGATTCTGTTTAGACAGTATGCTGGCTATGACCGACACGATGTTCAGCTGCGACTCAATCTCATAGTCTATGAGCTTCGCTTCAGCGTAGGCTGCGTGAGACTCCGGATATTTGGCGATGAGCCTGTCAATCTCCTCGCGCACGGACTTGTGCCAGCGCTTTAGGTCCGGGTCAGAGAAAAACTCAGGGAATGTTTTGGCGCGGACAAGTCTTTGGAGCGAATACCCGGCACCGTGCAGCCCCTTTAGCGTTATCGACGACGAAACAAGTTCCGCTGCTTCG
>Ga0315278_10001709_pt1 | contig 19384 bp, 26 predicted proteins | sample YL17G06_0_MG_FD_203880 | JGI IMG/M metagenome (GOLD analysis project Ga0315278, IMG submission 203880) | Sediment microbial communities from Yellowstone Lake, YNP, Wyoming, USA - YL17G06_0 | ecosystem: Environmental > Aquatic > Freshwater > Lake > Sediment | place: USA: Wyoming | collected... | reverse complement strand
CTCGGAAAACTTTTGCACCAGCACCCTTGAGCGCCAGCACTTCGTTGCGGAAGCGCACGTCTGTGAAGATGACCGCGTCCTTCGTTCTGATAGACCCGCCCTCGTTTGCCGTCAGCCCTCCGTGGCGAGAGTAGACGTTTTCTCCCGAGAGAACTTTCTGAGCCGTCTCGAGCCCGCGGTTGACCCAGAAATTCTTCCCGAGGTGCTGGCGGCCGAACTCCGTGCCGAACGTCTGGAGCACTCGCCTGGGCGCCAGGGCTTTCTCGTCGGCGATTGATTTGAGCCATTCAGAAATGCCGTCCGCGAACTCCATGAACTTGATGTTGTTCGGATTGCACATCACTCCATCGAGCCCGCAAGCGGAGTCCAGTTCTCGAACCATGTTGAAAATGTCGTTCTGCCATTTCGGTTTGAATCGCTTCAACTGCGCCTTCGAGATGGGCTTCTCCTTCGAGTTGCCCCAGAGCTGCTCCTCGGTGAGCCCCAGCGCCTGCATGCAGAACCTCTTCATCGGGTCTGCGAAGGCGATGCAGGTTCCGCCCAGCTCGCGCGCCAGCACGGCGCCGGCCGTGTCTTTGCCTGCCCTGGAAGGGCCCAGAAGTCCGACGATCACTTTCGCCTCCGCTCACTGAGACCGTGTTTGCCCTTGTGCTTCAGCTCTCGCCAGCAAGGGTACCCGTCAGAGGCGAGCTCCTGGCAGCGGTGTCGCTCGCTGAACATGTCGGCGTCGAGCACGATGACGTCGGCCTCCGTTGCCTTCTTGGAGCGCTTGTCGAACTCCTGAATCGTCTCCCCCGGCATTCGCGCGAATCTCACCGATGCCTCAACTTCAGGTGCAGCTCGAGCTTCGCCTTCGAGTCGAATGAGGCGTTGGCCAGAATCTCCGCCGTGCGCTTCTCCAACGGGCCTGGGCGACAGAACTGGCACTTCCACTTGCCCGCCTTCGGCTGGTGCTTGTAGGCCTTCGACGTTCGTCCTTCAGGCAATTCTTTTCGAGTAATCATTTTTGTCCCTTCTCGGTTCGTTAGATCTCTGCAGCGAGACGATCTTTTCAAGCAGCGCATCAATAAGAGGCCGACAGACAAATGATGCCACCCCGTCGCCAGCCTGCTTCCAGACGCAACGACGCAGGCACTCCAGCTCTGGCTTTGTCAGATTCAGAATCATTCGCCCTCCTTCAACTGCATCTACCGCTTCGACAGCCAATCCTTGAAGTCCACCGCGCCCTTCGTCACTTTTGCGATGGCTGAGACGGTGGTCATGTTGGGCGATACCTTGCCGTTCATGAGCATCGAGACGTGGCCCTGATCTGATTTGATCATCTTCGCGAAGGCTGTCTGCGACATCTTCTTTTTCTTGAGCCAGGCCTTGAGCTTCATTTCTTCATCTCGTTGCCAAGCTCAGCCATTCGGGCAGCCATCGCTGCCTTGGCCAAGTCGATCATGCCCTCAGGCAGCAGTTCCTCGTTGGCCGCCAGGGCGACGTTGATGATGCCGTCGGCGATGACATCAGAGAATACTCTCTGCTCATCTGCGTCCCCGTCCCTGGCCCCCAGGAACACAACAAGCTCCTCGAGCCTGTCGGCGACCTGCTTTGTGGCCGACGCCTGAGCCATCGACGCCCAGAACTGGGCGAAGTCGAGTCGGCCGCCTCGAGCCTTCAGCGCAACAACCATGAGCTCCTCGAACGTCTTCGGCTCCGGCACTGCAGCAGGGGGAGGGCCTACTGGGTTGTTCATCTGGGGCGGAGCTGGAGGAAGCGGGGCCTCGCCGGGAGCATCGGGTACAAAGGCTGCGGTGGCCTGGACGGGGGTTGGAGTGACAGTCTGGGGGATGCCGTTCATCTGAATCTTTTTCATTTTAAGTCCTCAGTTCTACGGTGGATTCGACTTCCAAGCCCCAGGACTCAAACGCTGGGTGCTTGCTTCTCGCGAAGAGCTCGATGGCGGGCACGTCTTCGCCGACCAGTCTCAGCATTCTCTCTTTGGCCTCGATGGGCTTGGCGCTGTGCTCTCCAACCGGGGCGACGAGCAGATCATCGACAAGGAGCTGCTGGACGGCGGCGTCGACTCGCTTGGGCTTGCCGCGCACACCAAAAAGACAGGGCTCACTATTGCCACGGGTCCAATGACCGAGACCAACGAATGGCGTAGATGCAACCTTGTTCGTCTTCGCCCAGAGTAGACCGCAGTTCTTGTACTCAAAGGACCAGGCTTTCATCAGCGCGAAGGCATCTGGCAAAGTCGGCCAGGTTGCCCAGAGAAACAGCACGGCATCTGGAGCCGCAAGCTTTTCGACCGGCAGGGCGATGAGCTCTGCCAACGACATCGTCTGGTAGTGCTTGTCAGCTGCGCCTCGGCCGCCCTGATTGGAGTAGGCCCAGCAGGGGTCCGCCTCTATCAAAGAGAAGCTTCCCTCACACGGTCCTGCTTCTTTGTGAAACCACTGAGCCATCACGGGCGACCCAGCTTTCGGAGTCGGTCAACCTGAGCCTTCAGAATCTTGAACCTGAGCTTGACGACACTCTCTGGAGAATCATTTCCGTTGGACTCAAGGTGGAGCCACTCAGACCCATTGCCGAAATGATGATCAAGTTCGGTCGCGATGATCCGGTAGGTCTCTCTCGTGCGCAGGCGGCGCTCTCCGGGTTCCATCACTTCACTCCTTCACCGTGAGATCTGGTGCAGGGCTGGAACTCAGACGCCTGCTTTTCCAACTCGATGACCCTGGCGGCGAGGGCATCGCGCTCGGCAACGAGATCAGCGAGGCGCTCTTTCTCCAGCCCAAACTCGTCCCTCACTTTCTTCACTTTCTTTTTAGTCACTTTTCTTTTGGTCATTCGATGCCTCTTTCCAGGGCCAGCCACTCCTTGATGATCAGAATGCCTTTGTCGCCCCTGCCTTGAACTTCGCTCTCATCCGAGAGCGCCATCTTAGGGAGCCAATGCTCCTCGCCAGAGACGACGACCAGAATGGCCTTTTCCGTCTCGATTTTGCACGCCACGTCGTCGATCTCTACCCAGTCCTCAGCTCGGCTCACGACTCACCCATGGTCGAATGGAGGTGGCACCAAACGAGGAACGCCTTCTTGTCAGGTTTCTTCAGAGCGCCAGCCACTCTCGAAATGTTTACTTCGAGGCGGTCGAACAACCCAACCGGAATCCCGACCTTCAACATCCTCTTGCCGAGAAACATACTGGCCGGTCCTACGACTTGCCTTTGCCCGTTGAGGATCAACTCGAAAAAATAACCATCCAAGTAATAATCATTCTCGACGTGCGACACCACGGCCTGTTCTGTCCCAAGCCCGATTTTCCTAATCTGAAGTGGGCCGACCCGGATTTTGCCTATGTTGGTGGTCAGTTTGGTGTAACTGAGTTGGTGCTGACCTCGAACAACATCATCTAAACCGCTGAACGGAATTTTCCCGCCTTCAGGTTGAGCGAAAAAACTGAGCGACCCGCTAGCCCCATCCCCAAGACACACAGCCGAGTAGAGAGTCTCGTCCCTCATCGTGTATGCGTCGCTCACTGGAGCTTCGCCTTCATCTGCGCGAGCAGGCTCTCGAGCGCATTGATCGTCGACTGCAGGGAGTTGGGGACTGGAATCGGAGAACCGCCAGCGCAGAACGAGACGTGGCAGACGTCCTTCTGCTCGTGGTCATCGCAGTTGTAGGCGAAGACGATCAGGTTCAAGACGGGAACGATTTTGTTCCGATGCAAGCGCTTGCCGGTGTGGAGCTGCTCGTCCTGAATGAACTTGACGGCTCGAGCCGTGCCTTTGCAGGCACTTTCAACTTTCCCTTCCGGGTGATTCTGGACAGGCTCGCTCATGGTTTTTCCTCTTCCTTCGGAAGTGTGAGCGGGTGGGGGACTTTGGCGAGCCGGATGATGAGCGCGTCGGCGTACGCCACGGCATGAGCAGCAAGTTGAGAAACGTCGGCCGTATCCGAATACTCAACGTCAGAAATCAACCCTTGAAGGGCCGCAGCTGTGAACAAGTCCCGCTGTGACGTCTTGGCCGCTAGCCCAACTCCGATACCCCCGGCTACGGAGCCGAAAAATGCAGAGATGTCGCTACGGTTAACCTTCGGTATCTTTTCGTCGCTCATGAACCCTCCGGTGCGTCGTATATGGCCTTCAGACCATGAGTGTCAAGGCTCTTGAAGAGGGCCCTTGTGGTAGATCCGCTTGGGTCTTTCAATCTGTATCCGAACTCCGACGGGGCCGAGGATCATCGGCAGCTCGCCGACACTCGTGACTACCTCGTAGACTCCACCAGCTGCTCTCAGGTTGTTTCCCCAGCGACGTTGGTCCTCTGAGAGTTTGCCGAGTAGAGAACGCTTCACCTCGAGCCCGTAGAGTTTTCCATCCTTGACGACCATGACGTCAGGTTGGCCCTTCATCCCAGAGCGCATGAACCTGCCGGAGGGAGCAACGCCAGCTTGAACATTTGAGCGCCAGAAAAAGCAATCCCCCCTGGTGGAGAGGTAGGCCAAGACGCCGGCCTGCACCTCGGACTCTCGGCGATTTGTTTTCACGCCGATGGCCTTTCGAATTTCGAGATGACCCGGTACCGGCCTTTACCGTCATGCTCGTGGATGACCCACGTTTCGAGGTCCGACCTCTTCCACTGAAGTTCAACCCATTCGATGGCGTCGGACAAGTAGATGAAGGCGGCCTGATGGTCTCCGTTCTTTACGACCGTGAATTTTAATTTCACGCCGCCACCCTGGAGAGCACACAGGCCCCAGCGTGTCCCTGCCCGAGACAGCAACGCACCTTCAGGCCGTCGATGGTGACCTCGTAGCCCGGCTGGCAGGGGCGTATAGCCTCAGTGTTGACCAAGGCCTCGTCGCAGAGCCTGAGCGTCGTGGCCCAGCGCCCCCAGCCCGGCTCCTGGGCCTCAACGTGGGCCTGCGCCTGTCCTCGGATTCGCTGCAGAGCATCGAGGGCGACGAGCCACTTCGTTTCGAGGTTCACTTCGCCTCCCCATACGATTTTGCGTATCCGCCTTCAGCTGCGAGTGGGAGACCCTGAGCCCAGCTCGGAGCTGTCTTCATCGTCTCCAACAGAAGTCGGTGTACCTGAGGAGCGTGCTGCTCAGGCACGACGTAGACCAACTCATCGTGGGTGCTTGTCGCCGGCCTGAGTCCGTATGCTGCCTTCATGTGCAGAAGCTGATCCATGACGATGACTCTGGCAGTGGCTTGAACAAGGTTCTCTGTCGCAAGGCCGCCGTAGAGCTTCGAGCGCTTGTTGTGCTGACCCAGGTACGAGTAGTAGCTGCGGCCCTCAACGAGATTTCCGTCTTCGTCTTCGTAGTCTTCCTGCTGTCGAAGCTCAAGGCCTGGATAGAGCAGCTTCATTCCGTTGGGGAGCACGATGGCGTGCCGTTCTGCGACGAAGCATTCGCCTGGGCCGAATGAGAACTGCTCGCCTTCTGCGGCCTTGTGCATCGTCTCAATGACGTCATCCATCGTCTTCCAAAAATCAACGATGGCGTCGTTCTTCTCTCGGTAGGCCTGAACGATTTTGTTCGCAACGGCGCAGTGAACGATTCGTTCCGCGACTGTGATGCGAGCTGGCATCTTCTCAATCCGCCGAAGCTTGCGTTCGGCCCACTTTCCGTCTCCAACAAATTTACTGACATCAACGCCGAGCTTCTCTGCATCTTCTTCTTTGAACTGTGTTGGGGGCCCGCCGAGCATTCCTCTGAGCAGCGTCGCGCCGAACGTGTACCACCCCATCGAGAACGAAAGTCCCAGGGCCGCACATTTCGAAACGTGCCCAGGAATTTCATCTGCGGCGACCCGTTTGCGGTTGATTGGACGCTGATAGATGACCGTGCCGAGCTCGTCGTAGATGTCCCGCTTGTCGGAGAAGGCCTGAAGCAGATCATTCTGTCCAGCAGCCCACGCACCAACCCGAGCTTCAATCTGCGATGAGTCAGCTACGACAACGCTGAACCCGTCAGGTGCCCGTACAGCTCGTCGTAGAGCGCCTTTTGACGGGTTTCTCTTGTCGGTGCGCTCCAGGTTCTGCCAGTTTGTTCCATCGCCGCCTGAGAAGCGGCCTGTATGTGCGCCGTAGTACCGGAGAAAAACTGGCATTGCTCTGCCGTTCTTACCCATGCCCAGGAAGCGCTCGGTTCGCGTCTCGTTAATGGTGCTCTTCGTGGCGACACGGGCCTCAGCCAACCAGCGAATCTGATCATCCTGGTGCTCGAGCATCTCCTGCATGCCTGGATCGCTCTTCGCGAACGCCCAGGTCTCGACTGGCGGGGCGTTCGGATTTTCCTTCCTCGCTGTCACCGTCTTCGGAATTGAAATCTTCCTGGGGGGCTCTATGCCCAGCGTCTGAAGTAACGCAGCGAACTTGTCATTCGACATCAGCACCGAGCGGAGCTCCCTCGGCGTGTCACTCAGGTTGTCGAGCATCTCCTGCTTTCGTTTACGCTCGTCGATGAGGTACTGCGTGAGCAGCGGCTCGTCGAGAACGAACTGAGGCTGACAAAACGCCCTCATCGTCATGTCGATGAGGTGGAGCTCTGACTCTGGAATCTGCTCCGCCATCGCGTACCAGAGACCTTTGCATCCACGGCAGTCGTTCATCGAATAGACGCCGTACTGCAGCCACTCCGCCTGGGTGAAATCCTTGCGGCGCTTCCCCTTCGCCTGCAGCACCTCGTGGCCCTTCTCGCCAAGCCCATACTTCGGCATCAACTTCTCGAGGCTGATGTGCCCCGAGCCGTGGAGAGCCCGAGCCATACTCAGGGTGTCAATGTAGAAGCCCGGCTCAATGCCGTAGTGGTACGAGAGAATGAGTCCATCGAAGGCTGTATTGTGGGCACCTACGGCGCACTTCTCCCACGGCACCGTTGCTGCCCAGGCCTTGAACCCTTCGTGCTCCATCCAGACGCACTCGTCACCATCATCAACGCTGACGCCGATGGTTTCGAACAAATCAGACCTGACGTACCGCTCGGTTCCAAGTTTCGTCAGCGTAAAATCTGGAGACCAGTACGACTCGAAGTCGATGAAGACCGTGTACTCAGGCGTGAAGTCGGGCACGGCCAGCACGGGCTGCTGGAGAGCCAGGGCTGCACTCATGTTCCTGCCACCCAATCGCGATCCTTCTGCTCAACGTACCTCAAGAAAATAGCTTCTCGAGCAACACGTCTTTCAACACGCTGCAGTCTCCGTTTAGCCAACTCAAAAGCCCATTCGGCAGCGGCCCGATCTTTGGTTCTGAGTGAATAAGCGACAGCTTGTCGAGCAGCTCCCTCAATCTTCAAGCACTTCAGATGGTGCTTGATCGCCAAGTCCAACTTCCTGCGAGACAACTCGATCATCTCGCTGCGCTTCACCGAAATTCCTCGCCTGCCAGCCGCTCCGACGTTCCGACTAGAAGCTTCCTCGCCAGCTCGACGCGGCGCTCGCAGGACAGTTCCATGAGATGGTGGTGAATCTCTCGACTGACGCCGTTGTAGTTCATCTCGGCCAACTCAATCTTGACGACGGCCATCTCTTCCTCAAGCGTCTCGATGCGGTTTTGAAGCTTCGAGACGTCGTGCTCAAGCGAACTGAGGGTGGTGATACTCATTTCGTCTTCTCCAACTCGGCCATCGCCTTGTTAAGCTTTTCCAGCTTCCGCTGCAGGTGGGCCTTGAAGTCGTCGACCTGCTTGAAGCCGAGGTGACAGCATGGGCACTGATGAAACCTGGGCGGCTTCGGAACTTCGATCTCTTCCAACATCGATCTCACTTTTTCTCCTTCAACTTAGCCAACGCTTTGATCGCATCGACGCCATTCCAATCCGAGCCGAAAAACTTCAGAACGATTTTGATCGAGTCGTCGATGCCCTGATCGAAGCCAGCTTTGAAGCCGGCATTCGCCGCATCTTTCAGCCTTGCCCTGATGGAATCCTTTCGCATTTGAAGTGCCGCCGAGTCCGCCTTCGTGTCCCTCGGGCCTAGCGGGGAACTAGCAAGGTATGCTCGATCGCCCGAAATTTCATCCTCGGCAGCACATCAAAAACCCCGTCCTTCGCCGACTCCGTGGGACGGGATCACGGCCTTCCAGCACAGCGCCACACCCTGCTGGAAGGACTTCATCGACTGTTTGCTTATGGTCTGAAGACCATGAGACTGTCAAGCCGGTTTTCCAGCCTTTCTCAGGCCTAGGCCGTCGCGACCTCTGCCCCTGCTTCTTGCTGCTGCGTCACCTGGTCCAGCCACTCGCAGACCTTGAGACGCTCTTCTTCGGTCTGGTTCACGTGGCTCCACTTCGTGGCGATGATCTCGACCTTGTTCTTGGCGGTAACGATGCGGACGGTCTCCATGTCGATGACCATTCCCTTCGCCAGCGACAGCGGCTCCGCGAGCGGATCTCCCGTCTCGAAGTCGATGTCGCACATCTCGGCCAACGTCTCCTCGTACTCCTCGTCCGAGATTTCCTTCTTGTCGAAGAGGTCGCACATGAACCGGCGAATGTTCCCCGGCCCGGCCGAATCCTTCTCGGTCAGCTTGGTTTGCATCCAGTCGACATCGCTGAACACCGGGTTGGGCTCGATGTTCAACACCTCGTTCGTCTTCTTGCTCTGCACCGCGATTTTGAGCGCGTTCATGACCGTGAAAGTGACCTGGAACCTCGTGCCCTTGAAGCCGTCTTCGAGTGCCATTCGTTTGATCGCGAGTCTGTACTTGCCGTCTTTGAAGTTGTTTCCGACTCCACTCATGGAAGCTTTGGAAAGAGATTTGAGGAGCGCTTTTCGTCCAGGGTTCGCCATTGTGTCGTCCTTGTTTTCGTCTGTCGCCAGACGTTCGTTGCTCTGGGCGGAATGCTCAGAGGTGCTGTGTGAAGTCGATGAAGGTTTTGATGAACTCCGCCGCGATCCACGGCGAGATGGCGTTGCCCGCTGCTTTGAGGACCCCCGCCCTCGGCTGTTCTTCCATGGCGCCGCCTGCTCCCATTCTGGCGGTAGACCCATGAGCCAGAGGCTGTAGGCCCCTGCCAATTGGCCGCGCTTTTCCGTCTCGACAGAGGTACCAGTCGCAGTCTCCCCAGAAACCGCGAGTTGCGCCTGCCTTGGCAGCTGATCGAGCCTGCTGCGGATCGAGCCATCCGGGTCCACGCCAGTCTCTGACATGCCCGAAGTGTCCTTCCAGTCTCGCGCGGACGGCGTCGTCACCGTCGAAAGCTGGGCCTGAAGCGAAAGGCTGGTCAGAGAGATTCCCAACTGGCTCCCCGCCGCCGCCTTCACTTTCCGAGCCAAAAACTGCTCCGGCGTTCCACCCGCCTCGTTCGCTGCTGGCGTCGCTACCGTCGACAGCGTTACCACGTCGTTCAACATCACCTGATGGCCCGACCTCTTCTCGGGATCCTGTCCGCCCCGTGCGTACGTTCCCGGCGTCGGTACGATGCTCAGGCTCACGATCGCTCCGAGGTCCACCCCATTCTTCCGCATGGCCTCGATGATCGCTCCCTTGTCCGAACGCACTCCCTTGCTGCCCAGTGATGCCGTTGGCGTCGGCACAGAGCTCAGCTTCGCTGCGCCTCCGAGCTTCAAACAGATGTTGTTCGGATCTCCGTGATCGTAGCTGTAGTCGGACCCTTTCGAATCGTTCACCATCGGCGTAGGCACAGCCGAAAAGTCGCTGGCGTTTGTGCGGTGCGCCGACGCCTGCAACTGGCAGATCGGCAAACCCAACGGCGTAGCCCTCTGCTTCCACGTCAACTCGTAAAGCGTCGAGCCAGTTGAGGCCAGCCTTTGAGGCAACCTGCTCGAAAAAAATGACTGGAGGGCGATGCTCTTTGATGAGCCTGAACCAGGCCGGCCAGAGGTGGCGAGGGTCGTCTGCGCCACCACCTTTGCCTGCGTCGCTCCACGGCTGGCACGGGCAGCTCCCCGTCCAGACTTCGGCGTCATCTGGCCAACCTGCGAGTCGGAGAGCGTATGACCAGACTGCGATTCCGCTGAAGAAGTGGGCCTGTACTGCTCCCCGTACATCGCTCGCAGATAGGACTTCAATGCTTCGCTCATCAACGACTCCGGGGGCAATGTGCCCTGCTGCAATCAGGTTGCGCTGCCACTGGGCGGCATACGAATCGATCTCGTTGAAGAAGGCACTCACTCCCATGTGCCCCAGACCATCTTCTGCTCTGAGCCCAACGTCTCGAAAACAAATTTCGACTGTGTGCGAGCGGTGTCGATGGAGTGCTCCAGCTCGGGGGTATGCGCGTAGTAGTGGCAGGAGACAGGCAGCGCCTGCCCAGGGCGAACAGTTCGCCCGACGAGCTGCTCGAGAATGTCATTCTTCGAAGGGAACGAGACGATCAAGTTTCTGGAGAACGAGTATTGAAGGTTTCGGCCCTTGAAGTTGGCCATGACGCTGCAGATGATGCTCTTCGATTCAAGGCCCTTCGCTTCGGTGTACTCGGTGGCGATCTCCTTGTTCGCCTCATCGCCTCCGCCGTAGTACCGGCAGCCGGTCATCTTCGAGAGTTTGTGCCCGAACTCTGGGTTGCGGACCCAGACGATGCCGGGTTTTTCCATCGCCCAGCTCGCGGCGTCTTTCAAAAGCCAGTCGCTCTCCCACTTGACGCGCGTCTCGTGGACGACAGTGTCCTTCACCATGCGCCAGTCGAGGAACGTTTGAGAATTCCAGAGCGGGTGCGTCTCAACGTCCCTGCACCCAAGAGTGTGGGGCTCACGAGGACCTCTGTCGCAGCCCGTGCAGCCGCCATCGTACCAGCGCGCCGCAGCGTTTTCGCACAGAGCCGGAGAGTCCATGTGAATCCCTGGACGGGCCAACTTCGCGCGGAGCTCTCTGTTCCAATTCTGCCGGCAGCGGAACCACTCGTCGATCACTTCATCTGGTTCGGACCTTGGAAATGCCCAGTGGAGCCAGAAGCCCTGGGCGAGCTGCTTCGCGCAAGCAGCAACCTCGGAGTCCGTGCGAAATTCTTCCCCGTCGGGACGCTTCCAACCGCCATTCGCAGGCTTCCTGCGCAAGTCCGCCAGCAGTTTCTTGAGCTCGTCGGGCATCTTCGGCGGCTTGCGCTCGATGAAGCTCAACGGGATTCCCAGCGCGTTCTCCTTCGTCGCCACGACGCCAGCCGTCTCCACCAGGCGGCGCTGAAAACCGCTCCTGACGTGCTCTCCGGCCTCGCAGAAGCTCATGAGCTTCCCCGGCATGTAGTACCCGTCGTCGTAGCTCTTCGGGTCGATTGCACGCGCCCAGCGCTTCATCTCGGACTGCTCGAGTGGCACGGGCGAGTTGACGTCAAGCGCCCAGAGCATCGGAGCCCAGAAGTCTTCGATGGAGTCGGAGACGATTGTAGCGTCGGCTCCGATGAACCGGCAGTCAGGAAACGCGCCGAGGAACGCTCTCATGCGCCTGGTGCGAGAAGTCTCGAAGTTTCGGAGCGAAGAAATTTCATCGCCCATCACGATGTCGGGCTTGATCTGAAACAGGAGCGCGGACGACTTCGTATTCGAGAGCTCGGAGTACGAGACGATGTGGACGACAGGGAGCCCAGGCACGAACCAACGGCCTCCAGCCAGATTCGGGAGCTTCCAGTGCTTCCCGTAGACCTCCCAGTCGGCGAGAAGCTGCGGCTTGAGACTCGGGGGCACGAAGAGCGCCGCGCGTACTGGGCGGTACGTTCCATCAGCGTTCTGAATCGGAGGGAACATCATGGGGCTCAAGCACAGTGCGAGCGTCTTGCCCGAGCCCGTGGCTGCGAGCATCACGAGTCCGTTGACCTGCGAGACTTCGTGGAGCGCCCAGGCCTGGACTTCGCGGAGCACCTGCTTGCCTTCGGGTTTCTTGAGCCTTGCGGTCATGCTCTGGATGATCGAAGCCATCTCGGGCTTCTCTCGCCTCGGGAGCGCAGAAATTCTCTCGAGGTCTCTCGACCATTCGACCTCCCCCTTCGAGAAGCGCTCCCGGATCGTCCTGAAGGCCGTCTTCGGCCGCGCCACGGCGACCGCTGCTCTGGGCGGTGCTTCGATGCCAGCTTTTTTGAGTGCGAGTCCCATCAAAGACAACGTCTGGGCTTCGAACCCAGTCTCTTTCGAGTTCCGGCCGGGTTGCGAACCCGGTCTACGTGTCCGACTACGGTGCAGAGCTTTTGTACTCCGCAGTCTTTCGCCCGTCGGCGAATCTCAGCGAGTCGCGACTCCCCGGATGAACGCGCCAGGAGCGCAGAGCGGAATCAGGGCCTCAACCACGACGTCCATGATGTCAGTACTGTGCAGCACGACATACGTGCCCGCAAGTGGTGGCTCGCTGCGCACGAGTGCGGCCAACACACCTTTCCAGCGGCCGAAGGCGATTGGAGAGTCTCCACCAGTCGCGCGAATGTCCGCCGTTTTGTGCTCTTCGCAGATGCTGGTGGTGAGCTCGTTCACGTAGGCGTCGAGGGTCTGAAATGCCCCGTTCGGGACTGCGTTTACGTAGAGCCGGAAGCCTTCAGCAGCAGTCTCTGATGCCTCCGCCGTGCCACCCTGCGCAGCCGCAGCGGCCCGTGCAGCGAGTTCCTCCTTCGAGGGACGGCCTCGGCCCCGTTTCGTTGCCACAGGCGCCGTAGCAGCCACCTGAGAGCCCAGACTGGGGGGCGGGGGCGGGGCGTCGGGCTCACGCACGACAACCGGAGCCGCAGGCGGAACGAAGATAGTCAGTGCGGCGCTCGCCTCAAGGACCTGAGGTGCCCCGCCACCAACTGGAGTGAAAATGCGCCAGCCGGGGGTGGCCTCGCCCGTCAACGTCACCTGCGCGCCTGCCTGGGTGATGTACGTCGGCCCAGCGATGGCCTGCGCCGCCGTGAAGCCCGAGGGCGCGTCCTGAATCTGAAGACGGGGCTTCGCAGGCGCGGCGGGAGCGCCGAGAGTCGGCGGCGTAGGGCCCCCAATCCATGGCGTGTTGGTGGCGACGGCGCCGTTCGTTGCGGCGGGAGGGAGAGCAGCGGGAGCTGGAGTGGTTCGGTTTTTGAGTAAGCCCATATTCTGAATCCTTTTGAATGGTGAGAGTTTCTTGTGAGCGGCGCAGTAACTTCGGTGGGCGCAGCCGCCAAATGCACCACACGCGGCAAAATTTCCTTCAACGTCTTCTTCCCTCATTCCTGCTACGACCTTCATCCGATTAGCTATGGTCTCTGCACCATGAGCCCCATACCAACGCTCTTTGATTTCCGCAACGGGGTGAACGATGGTTTCTTTCTGCGCGTACGATTTTTTAGTTGAGAACGTCAGGTGCGAGAGACGTACGTGCGTTGCCCACGGATACTTCTTCGCTGCGAACATCCCGTAGCCGGTCATCTGCGTCGTCTGGATGAGCTTCTCGGCTGGCTTCGCCCACTTTTCAACGTCTCCGGTCGTCTTGAAATCGAGTACTTCGATCGTGTTCGGCTCGCTGATAACAGACCCGTCTGACAGTCGGTGTTGGGTGCGGGGATCGATGAGATCTGCGAATCCGACGAGAGGCACTCCAGCTGCCCAGACGAGGCTGGACTTCGCTCCGCCATCGGAATCGAGAAACCAGTTCAGCGCCTTTCCATCGACGACCGGCTGCGCCCGATCATTTAGGCCCCACTCTCGGAGCACTTCACCGCCAGGAAACGGAAGTAGGTGCGCGCCAGCTCGAGCAATCTTTCCCAGAACGTCTTCGCCTGTGGTGCCGTGGTGCTTGAGTTGTGCATGCACTTCGATGCCGACGGTGTTGAACTCCTTCTGGGGCTCGGGACGCTTCAAAACGCTCTTGTAGAACCAGCGCAACTCACAGCCCTCTTCTTCGACGTTGAAGGAGGAGATCTGGCTGACGGAGAAGTTGTTGATCACTTCTCCTCCGGGGGAATGAGGTCCAACTGTTTCGGCGTCTCGCAGAGCCCCCATCGTAAGCACCCGGTGTCGCGGTCGCTGGGGGCGAAGATCTCGACCTCTTTCCCTCCGTGCTTGGTGCGCGACCACTCTACTGCTGAGTCGATGGGAGTCATGGGATACTTCCCATCTTCGTTTTTCTTTTGTGACTGAAACCACGTCGGTTTCTGAAAAGGGCGGGATAGGCGGTCTCTCTTCGAGGTCCATCGCGTGTGTGCTTCAGTCCCCGCCTGCGGCTCTGGCGGCGTATTCGCGAGCCACTCCTGCTTGTCCCGCTCATACCTCGCGAGCGCAGACTCAGCGACAGCGGACTCGAGCTTCCTCATGCGCTCGATTCGAGCCGGGTCGATGTCTGCGATGAGCCGGATCTCAGACTTCCTGGCGAAGATGCAGGGCCAACAACCGACCCTCGTCGCACCCTTCAGGTAGAGGGGGTTCGGGCGAAGGCCGTGTCGGTGATGAATGTTGATCACGTCATCGACGGACCAATTCACCAGCGGTCTCCACACCTCGCAGTCGAATCCCTCGCTCCACTCCCACTCAGCCATCTTCGACCTGGCTTCGCTTTCGTCGCGGCGAATGCCGACGGCGTTGGCCACGTCGTCTCCGGCCTCGACCCTTAAGTTCAGAAATTTCTGCATGGGGGAGACCTTCAACTCCTCGGTACAGAAACGACGGACTCTGGAGGCGAACATGCCCTTCCATTTGACAAGATCTTCCATCGTCCTGGTCCCTCGAATCTCCGTGATGGGGCCAATGACTCGGGTTAGCTCGCCGCGCAGATATTCATAGGTGGCCTCGTGCTCCCACCCAGTATCCATGAAGACCCGATCATGGTCGATGCCTTGCTCCTTCAGCCACAGCGAAAGCGCGGCTGAGTCCTTCCCACCGCTGATGCTGGCGACCACTCGACGACCTGCGAGCTTCTCTTTCAATTCTTGGTTCATTTCGTCGCCACACTCGGACGAGGAACGGGTACCAGATGCTCTCGACCAGGAACTCTTTTGTTTGCTGTACGAAGGCCTTCTGGAACGATGTGGTACGTCGTGAGAACTCCATCTTCTCGACGTCGCTCTTTCTCGAAGCCAAGCACCTTGAGAGCTCGGCCAATCGGAACCTGCTGAGATCCCACCCGGTCTGGAGTAAGTTTCAACACGTCCACCGCGATCTCGAACGTCGTGTACATCAACTGCCGGCGCTTGGGTTCCAGTTTCAAAATGTAGTCTGCGATGGCCTCCGAATATTCGGCCTTCAGACGAAAGTTGTTCACCTTCTCGAGCACCTTGTTTTCTTCAGGGTCCAACCACCAGCGGTGTTTCTCGCAGCGATGTTCCATCGGCAAGTCGCAGTCTGCACACGTCTCGGCCGCTTTGTAGATTGCGTAGGCCTCCGCCCAGATCTGATTTCTGTCCTGACGGAGCTTCTTGATCTGAAACCGCCCGCCGCAGTGAATCGGCCAGTACCTCCGATTGCCGGTAGGATCGTTCAGGTAGCGCTCGTCGTTCGTCGAACCTACGAAGACACAGAGCCGCGGGAACTTGATCACCGCATGCCCATACGGCGGCCTGAAGTTGTCTGTTGGTGAGCTGAAGAATGCCTTCTGAACTTCAGTCTCGCTCGCGTGGAACGAAGTGAGCTCAGCGATCTCATGAATCCAGTTCGAGCCAGCGAGCATCATTGCGTCGTTGGTGCCGATGGTGATCTTGCTGTCCGAGAAAAACTCTCCACCGAGGACCTTCAGCGCAGTGCTCTTGTAGAGGTCCGTCGCCCCCTCGAGGATGAGCACCGTGTCGACCTTGCAGCCGGGCTTCATGGCCCTGGCGATGGCGCTCACCAGCCATCGAAGACTGATTCGCCTGACGTGCTCGGTGATGTCGTCGCCGTTTCGGTTCTTGAGCGTTGCAGCGCAGTATTCTTCGAGGAACGTTGCCGCTCGAGGGATGCCGTCCCACTTGATGCTCTTGATGTACTTCTGCAGCGGATTGAAAGCGTGCTCGGTAGCCACGTGGAGAATCGCCGATCTGACCTCACTGTCGTGGAGGTCCAAGCCATATTCGTTGCCGAGCCAATACTTGGTACCTGTTGCCGTTCGCTCAGGATCTTCTTCGAAGCTCTGAAGCGGAGCTCCTTTGACTGAGACCGCCTTCGTCACCTTGTTGAGCTTCAGCGTTCGTCTCCATTCTGGGTGGTACTTCAGAATGTGGTGCGCGTTTCGCTCGACTTGCCTGATGGTCGGTTCATCGCCCTCCTTCTTGGGCTTCGAGTAGCTGAGTCCTTCTTCCCAACCCTCGCAAAAACTGTCGGTGAGCTCGTTCTCTTCTTCATCGTCTTCTGCGGCTGTCACTTCTTCGATCTTCGATGGCGTTTTTGTCGCCCGGTTCTTCTCTCGACGCTCGATGAGGCGAGTAAGTGCCTTTCTGACGCTTTCGTTCGCAGCCTCGTCTTTTGCCTTCTGCGCGTCAGCATGGGCTTTGTCTTGAACTCCCTCGAGCCAGCCGTCTCGAACGAAACCGAACGCTCTCCCTAGCCAAGCTTCTCGATCATCATCGGTCTTGAAGACGGGCATCCCCATGACGCTGGGGCGAAGGAGCTCTGTGACTGCCTCGAGTGGAACCCCGGTGGGGAGACGACGAGCCGCAATTTTTCCGATGCGCCTGCATGCCATGCGTCGGACGTTCTGGTCTTCGGGAGTAGTGAGAGGAAGACCTTCTGCAGCTCGGCGAACGAGTTCCTTCTTCGTCGGTACCTGGTGGTGGTCGTCATCGTCGTCTCGGTCTGATTCACGAAGGCACTGCCGAAGAGCCTCGATGTTCACCAGAGCAGGGTCGACTGGAGCAGACGGAAAGCCGGTTGAGATCGGCGGGAGGTCGATCTTCTGGCCCCACGTCGGAGCAGATTTCTGAGCAGGCGTCGTCCTGAGAATCTCTTCGACGTCGAAGAGCGCGCCTTCGCCATGCTCGTGGATGACTCGGTCTCGTTTTCCCTCTGGGGCCGTCGGAAGAAAGTAGATCCTCGAGATGTCCAGGGTGTTGGGGTCAACCTTCAGTTGCAGTCGACGGGCAACTTCCTGATGGACGATTTGGAACTCGTTCGGCAGCAGCGCTCTCGGTACCGGCAGAATGATCCGCACGCAACAGTCATCGGGGCCAAGGCGCTCATGCGAATGCGAGCTGGAGAGCAGTACCTCAAGTCCGTCCAAACGTGCGCAAGCTGCTTCCAACTCAGCCCGAGTGACATGATCAAGATCGTAGACGAGGAGAGAAACCTGCTGGGTATGCTCATCGCTCCGCTGGTGGATGCACCCAGGGTCGGCAGGAGCGGTAGCGGTCGCCTTCTTCGCCTTCCTACACCCGGTGGGGCAGTCTCCGGGAGCAGGAGCCGCAGGAGAAAACGCTTTTGCCCCGTTCTTGTGCCTGCACTTGTTTCCACCTGGGCAAGGGTCGCACGGAGTGAAGGTGCGCCCCCCGAAAACTTCGATGACTTCTGCCCACTCGAGGGCGACCACTTGACTCGGTTTTGGGGTGTAGCTCTTGTCGAAGAAGGCGATCGTGGCTGGCGGAATGCCTGCAGTCATCGACGGCCCCTCCGACAAAACTGCCCCAGCACCCACCCCCCAGGCTGCGAGCAAGGGAGGCGGTGCTGGGCGGCACTCGTGAGAGGCCGAAGATGGCGAAGATTGAGGCTCGCAGCCGAGGCGCGGCTTATGCCCCCTCGCGTGATTCGGTGTCAACAGAGAAAAAGTAAAAATCGTACGTAGGTGTAAAAACAGGCACTTACGGTAGCCCCACGACAGTGCTCCTCGTAAGTACCTGAAACATGGTCAAAAATGTGTACTTCTTTCTTACAAACTGAACTGGAACAGGCATCTGGAACACATATTTTTTAGTAATTACAGCGGTTTAGATGAAAAGTTCCAGATATCCAGATAGTTCGGGTAACTTCTGTAGTAGTGATCCATGATCACGTATTGGGCATATATAGATTAATAAGGTATTTATGAGGGTATTTATGGGAGGGGGTAGATGATCTTAGGAGTTTGGTAAACCTTACTGGATCTGGAACTTTTTATAGAATATACTAATATCACTAAGGAATCTGGGATCCAGATATCCAGTTATTTTTTTCGAGGAAAACGGGCTCCGAACCCGCCCTCAGAAAATTCGAATTAACGCCCCCAAAAATACAAAATAAATGCCTAAAAATTAGTTCTCGGGTCCCGCTGGAATTAATTTACCTTGTATCAGACCCCACACCGAAAATTAGGACTACTGAGATCGGCGAAAATCATTTTTATGGAGGGCTAGAATGATTTTTTCGGCACGCTTGGCGCTCAACTGAATGAGGATGTTCGTGCTTGACTCTTCCTGCGGAGGTGCTGTAGGGGCCCAGAAGTTCGTCTTGCCGCGAACAGACCTTCACCACGTAGAGAACCGCGCCCAGGGTCGGCAAGCCCTGCGAGCGCGGTGTTTGGAAGGCACATGAGCAACGAAGGCCCCCAGCGAACCGACTTCACCCAAGCCTCCGTCAAGCCCACCTGCGGCGCCTCGTGCGAGCACAAGCACGGCGACCAGGGGTACACCGATGATGAGCTCGAGCTGTTCGCGCTGCGCACTCAGATCCAACGAGGCCAGGCTCTGGTCGAGCAGATGGTGAGCTTGCAGAAGCAGGTGGTCGAAGACAACGGCATGCTGCGCCGCCTTCTCTTCCTCCGTCACGGCTGCTCAGGCCCGGCGCTGTACGGCGACGATGGCGAGATGCAGTGCAAGAACTGTGGCATCGACTTCAGGCGCGACATGGCAGACGAGATCGAGACCAAATGGCAGCTGCTCGGGCTCGAGAAAATGGTTCGGCAGATACCGGGGTACGAGGGCATCCCATTCACATGCAAGTGGTGCGGCAAGTCGACTGTTGGCTTCAGCAGTAGCCCGAACCTCTGCAACTGTGCGCTGGGCGCAGACGGCAAACCCATTCAAGTGAAGCCATCGAATTCGTGGCCATGAAGAACCACCGGGGAGAGAAACTATCGCCAGTCCGTTTTTCACTTGAGCCTCAGGGTAAGAGAAAATGCCGCCGCCGTCGCCGCCGTAGCCGTCGCCGCCTCCGTAGCCGCCGCCGTAGCCGTCTCCGTAGCCGTCGCCGCCACCTCCGTAGCCGCCGCGGCCGTAGCCGCCGCCGTCGCCGCCGCCTCCGTAGCCTCCGCTGCCGCCTCCGTAGCCGTAGCCGCCGTCGCCGCCGTCGCCGCCGTCGCCGAAGCCGCCGTCGCCGAAGCCGCAGCCGTCGCCGTCGCTGCCGCCGCCGCCGTAGCCGATTCGCTTGAGCGGCAGCACGCCGCGCAGGTCACGGCCCTGCTCGCGCAGGAAGTCCTCGAGCACGGCGCGGGCTTCCGGCTCGGAGCGATCCTGATCACCACCTGGTGGCACCGCGGAGGATTCACTGTGCAGAAGCCGGGCCCAGAAGTGTTTTACTACCAGGTAATCGCGCCAGACGTTCAGGAAACAGTTCGAGC
>Ga0315278_10001708_pt1 | contig 19389 bp, 15 predicted proteins | sample YL17G06_0_MG_FD_203880 | JGI IMG/M metagenome (GOLD analysis project Ga0315278, IMG submission 203880) | Sediment microbial communities from Yellowstone Lake, YNP, Wyoming, USA - YL17G06_0 | ecosystem: Environmental > Aquatic > Freshwater > Lake > Sediment | place: USA: Wyoming | collected... | reverse complement strand
CGGAATCGAGTTGCCCTGCCGGACCGTGGCCACCAGCACCGAAAACTGACTGCCGTTGGCAACTTCCTGGTTGTTGAACCCAACCACCACGTCGCCGCGCTTCATCCCCGCCCGATCGGCCGGCGATCCCGCGAATACCGAATCAATCACAATACCCCGAACCGCGCTCAGTCCCATATGCTTAGCCTGGCGCTCGGTTACGTTGGACATATACACACCCAGCCAGCCTCTGGTGGGGCGACCGCTGGCAATCAGGTCCGGGACAATGGCTCGGGCGAGGTTGATCGGAATCGCGAAACCGATTCCCACTGAGGATCCGGTCGGGCTGGTGATGGCCGCGTTGATACCGATGCACTCGCCCCGGAGATTCAACAGCGGGCCACCGGAGTTCCCCGGATTGATAGCGGCATCGGTCTGAATATAGTTTTGATAGGAAGGGGTCTCGCCGCCAAATCTCAGTGAACTCCGCCCTTTGGCCGAAACCACACCCACTGTTACGGTGCGGTCAAGCCCCTGCTCCGGAAACGGATTGCCAATAGCGATCGCCCAGTCGCCGACCTGAATGTCCTCGGAATCGCCGAACGGAATAGTTGTGATCTTCTCTTCCGGCTGCACCCGAAGTACGGCCAGATCGGTCTCCGGATCAGCCCCCACCAGTTGGGCCTGATATTCGTAACCGGAGGCAGTGCGAACGGTGATCTCCGTGGCGTCAGCGATAACGTGATTGTTTGTCAAGACATAGCCGTCATCGCGGAAAAAGAAGCCCGAGCCACGCGAAGTTGCGTAATGGCCGCCCCGGAACCACCACGGTACCTGGTTGTTGGGCGTCGTTGCCGAGACGTTTACCACGGCGTTGGCAACGCGTTCCACTACTTCAACAAAGGGGGACTGAGCCTGACCGTCTTTCTGAACAACCGGAAACAGGCCGGTCTGACTGACGTTAGTTGCCATCTGCGCTATCGACGGCGCTGGCAAATCGAAATTAGAAGCTATGAGTACACCGAGGAAAGTGCACACAACCGCCACCGAAACGTACCCGGCCAAACGGCGTCGGGGGAATCGGGGTCTTTGCGGAAAAACCGAACGGTTATTCAAAGGACCCACCAGAAAAAAGCTTAGCCTTTAATTATAGGCAATTCCTATTTTCTTGTCAAGAGAAACTTGTCGTCAATCCAACTGACTTCTCCTATCAACCAATACGTATCCCCCACTCCCCTTGATACTCTCTTTCCGTCCAAAAGTTCAATTTCTAACCCATTTTAACACATCACCTTACGCTGGCGACGGATTGGCGCTCTTGCGTCCCAATTCCATCGATAGTTCCGACCCGATCGACCCTGGCGCTGTTGACTTCTCCCCTCCCCGGCAATACTTTGCCGGCACTATGTTGTCGACCGACAAAGCCCGGGAACAGATTCTGGCGATAGGCAGAATGCTGGCCGAACGGCAAATGGTAGCCGGTACCGATGGTAACATCTCAGTCCGCTGTGCCAGTGGCCGGGTCCTCATCACCCCCACTTGCTCCCGCCTGGGCGACCTGACTGCAGCGGATTTGTTGTTGGTCGACCTGGAAGGAACTGTAATTGAAGGTCAGCTCAAACCTTCGTCGGAGATGGACGCCCACCTGTACCTGTATCGCAAACGTCCCGAAATTTGCGGGGTGGTGCACGCACATCCGCCTCACGCCACCGCGTTTGCAGTTGCGGGAGTTCCTTTGGAGTGGGAAGCGATCCCCGAACTCGTGGCCCTGGTTGGCCCGGTGGCGCTGACCGAATACGCGGCTCCCGGCACCGGACAGGCGGCCATTGCGTTAGAGAAATACTGCTCTGATCACCACGCTTTTCTCCTTCGCAATCACGGTCTGATCACTATCGGGCAAACGCTGGAACAAGCGTGGCAACGACATGAAGTCGTCGAACACGCCGCGAAGATCCTACTGCTGAGCCGACTACTGGGAGAGCCAACGAAGATACCGTCGAATGATCTGACTCGGCTGCACGAATTGCGCCGGTCACTTGATAGAACTCTCACGTCGCGATAGGAAGCCAGACTTGCCGGTAAGAAGAATCGTCATAGACAAAGCCGACCGACTCTACCAGATGCCACCGGACGTGAGCGACTTCATCGCTCCCTGGCGAAAAGGTCTGCTGAAAGGTCGACGCGAAATGACTGACCTGGCGTCGTTTGTCTGGCCGGTCGGGTTCGAACCCAACGCCCGCTTTGAAGGTGACGCGTTATTGCCCGCAACAGTACGGCAGATTGCTTCTCTCAAGGAAGAACTGGCCTCCTGGCTCTCCAGGACTCACGGAGTAAACATCGTTGCGGAAAAGGAGATCCTGATAGGTGGAGGTATTTCCAGCCTGGTGTACCAGATGGCACTGGCCTATGTCGATGCCGGCGATGTCGCTTTTGTGCCTGGAGTCGGCGTTCCGCTGTACCGAGCTTGTGTTACAGCTTGTGGCGGTGAGCCGATTCCCTATGGCATCTCAGCCAAGTCCGACTGGACTCCTCAGTCTGATCGCTTGAAGACCCGTCTGGGGCGGGTCGCCCGGTTGTTGTTCCTCAATTCACCACACAATCCGACCGGTTCCGAGCTTTCGGTCAAGCAAATGTCGGAGTTGGCCTGGCTTGCGGGTAGGCAGAATATCCTTGTCGTAAACGACGCCGCTTACGCTTCAATATCAACACGCCCACCGACCTCGCTCTTGTCCGTGGCCGGCGGCAAGAAAATCGGAGTGGAGGTTGCATCATTCGCTTATCAGTTTGGTCTGCCACCTCTGTCGCTCGGATACGCTGCCGGGAGTCGCGAGGCTATCAGCGGCCTGGAGAAGACCACGCGCCTTGTACACAGTTACATACCAGCATTTGCTGTTGAACTGGCCATCGAGGCCATCCGCCGCTACCCGAATGAGCACATCATCGAAGTACGAAACCGCGTAGCCAGGGCAGCGTCCGAAGCGACCACCCTGCTGGACCTGCTGCATCTTGAGCGCGCAGGAAAGCCGTCGGTGCCATACGAGTGGGCGAAACTGGAACGGCGAACACCGTCCACCAACCTGACTAGAACGCTCCTGCGTCGCTTCAAGATTGCCGTGGCTCCGGGTCTGAGTTTCGGCGAGAACGGCGAGGGCTTTGTGCGACTCAGCCTGCTCGCCGGTCCGGAGGCCTTCCGTGAAGCAGCGAGACGAATCCGCAAGAGTCGTCTCATTCGAACGAGGGAGGACAACGCATGAAAGACGTCATCCGTCTCGTGGGTCTGACCTTCTACGGCTACCATGGCCTCAGCGCCGCGGAAAAAGAAACCGGCCGGGTCTTTGAAGTGGACTGCGAATTGATGCTGGACCTGGCCACTGCCGGTCATACCGACCGAATCGGTGACACAGTAGATTATAGTGAGGTCTATGCCGTCATACGCGACATGGTTGAAGGACGCGCCTACGGACTTATAGAGGGTCTGGCGGGCGAACTCGCCGGTATCCTTCTTGACAAATTTCCTGTATACGGTGTAACTTTGAGAATTCGCAAGCTGCACCCGCCGGTAGCGGGACCGGCAAGACACATCGAAGTTGAAGTGACCCGTTTTCAGGGAGACACGTCAAAACTGACATCCCCTGATACGGAAACGAGAGAAGGCTACTGATCCGGTGAGAGAAACTGTGTACATCGGCCTTGGCTCGAACCTTGGCGATCGCGAGTCGTTTCTGAAACAGGCTGTCTCACGTCTGGAGAAAGTCGACGGCCTCGAAATCACGGCTGCGTCGGCCATCTACATCAGCCAGCCCGAGGAGATGGCCGATGATTCGCCACCGTTTCTAAACCAAATCGTCAGGGCTGAGTATGCTTTCACGCCGGAGGAACTTCTTCAAACTGTCGAGCACATCGAGACCGAACTGGGGCGTGCCAACAAAGGCGCGCATCTTGCTCGAACCATAGACATCGATATTCTGATATTCGGCGGGCGTTGCATCAAAACCGATCGACTGGAAATCCCGCACCCACGAATGCTCCGACGCCCCTTTGTGCTTGTTCCGCTTCTGGAGATCGATTCCACCCTGGCGCACCCGGCTACAGGAAAACAACTGTCTCAGTATGTAACATCAGCGGCGCGCTCAAACCTGGAAGTGTACAAAGATCATGTCTCACGACAAGTTTAGGCCTGATTATATTGCCGTGGAAGGGGTGATCGGGGTCGGCAAGACCACTTTCGCGCAGATGCTCTCCGAACGGCTCAGCGCGAAGCTGATTAACGAAGAGGTCTTTGAGAACCCGTTTCTGGTCGATTTCTACAAGGATCGCAAACGTCACGCCCTCTCCTGCCAGTTGTACTTTCTGATCAGCCGGTTTCAGCAACAACAGCAACTGATGGTTCGTGACCTGTTCGCCCAACAGATCGTAGCCGATTACTTGTTCGCCAAGGATGCTATTTTCGCTTCGGTAAACCTCTCCGAGAGGGAACTGGCGCTTTACAACAAGATCGCGCCCGCCCTGTCGCGCGACGTACCCGTGCCTGATCTGGTGATCTACCTGCAAGCCTCGACGCCGATCCTGCTGGAGCGAATCCGTCGGCGGAACTTGCCATTCGAGAAACCGATTGATTTCGACTACATTGCGATGCTCAACACCGCTTACGACTACTACTTCTTCCACTACATGGATACTCCCCTGCTGGTCGTCAAGACGGATGAGATCGACTTCGTCCATCGCCCGGAGCATTTCGACGATCTGATTGAGCAGATATCCAAGCCGGTCGCCGGCAAGAAGTATTACAGCCCGTCGTCGGGAACTCCTCAGTCTGGAACTTGATTATGTCGGTTATGAGAAAACGCGAGAAAGTAACGGTCAACACGATCGCCCGCATGAAAGCACGCGGCGATAAGATCGCCGTGCTGACGGCCTATGACTATTTCACCGCGCGACTGCTTGATCAGGCCGGTATCGACATCCTCTTGGTCGGCGACTCTGCCGCCAATGTGATCCACGGCCATACCTCGACTCTGCCGATCGGAATGGACATAATGATCGGCCATACAGCTGCGGTATCCCGGGGGCGGGAAAAAGCGCTGGTGGTTGCCGACATGCCGTTCCTCTCCTATCAGCCGTCGCTTGAAACGGCGATCCGCAACGCCGGCAGATTCCTCGCTGAGGGCAATGCCGAAGCGGTCAAGATCGAGGGTGGTGTCGAGATGACAGCCACGGTGAAGCGACTAGTCGAGTGTGGCATCCCCGTTATGGGACATGTCGGCTTGACGCCACAGTCGATTAATCGAATCGGCGGTCCTAAGGTACAGGGCAAGACCGAAGCTTCCCGCAGTTACCTGATGGAATCAGCGTTGGCTCTCGAAGAGGCCGGATGCTTCTCGATAGTGCTGGAGTTGATGGCGAGCGAGACGGCCGCCAAGATCACATCGGCGCTCAAAACCACCGTAACCATCGGCATTGGCGCGGGACCGCACTGCGACGGACAGGTGTTAGTCATCAACGATATCCTCGGGCTGCGCGAACCCGGGTTCAAGCCGCGCTTCGTGCGAGAATACGCGGATCTGCCACCGGTTATTTCCGAAGCGGCCCGGAGATTCATCGACGACGTCAGGTCCGGCTCGTATCCCAGCGACGACGAATCGTTCGGAAGCAGCAAGCCCTGATCTGCACGAGGCGGCCAATATTGAAATGACGCTGAATAGCCCGGTAGGGCGGGTCCGTCCTCGAACCCGCCATTATCCCCGGCAGAAAGACGATTGGCAGGTTAGAAGACTAACCTGCCCTACGGGAATGAAAAGACATTGAATAGCAGGAAATCGAAAGGACGGGTTATGCGTGCAAGAATGATTCTTACGGGTCTTGTGTGTGCCTTTGCTGCGACAGCTGCGGTGCAGGCGCAGGATGCCGGTCCGACTTCCAAGTGGACCACTTCGCTGGTGACCAATATGATGGTCACTCAGACGTCATACTCAGATTCATGGGTCGGCGGCGAAGCAGGCTCGGTAAACTGGGTGTGGAACCTCGACGGCACAGCGGAACGACCCCTTAGCTCAAAAGTGAACTTCAAGTCGAGTCTCCGCCTCAAATTCGGCCAGACCTTGACTCAGGACGCTGAAACCAAAGACTGGACCAAGCCAAAGAAATCCACCGATCTGATCGACTGGGAAAACGTGATGCGGTTTACGCTGGGCGCGGCGGTTGACCCCTACGCGGCGTTCCGACTTGAGAGCCAGTTCTTCGATGGTTCGGTCGACGCCAAGAAACTCTACTTCAGTCCGCTCAAGCTGACGGAGTCGTTTGGCGTGGCACGCCAGTTCTACAAGAAGGAGAACGAGGTGGTGACCAGTCGCGTTGGTCTGGCGCTGCGACAGATCTTCAAGACCTGCGTCATAAGTCTGGAACCTATTCGGACGGACGACTCGACCATAACCGACGGCGGTATGGAATCGGTCACTGATGCCACCCTGAAGCTGGCGGAAAACATCTCGTACGTCGGCAAGCTCTCTATTTTCAAAGCGCTTTTCTCGTCGGAATCGGGACGTGAGCATCCATTGGGCGCACAAAACATCGGCGTCTACTGGTCATCGCCCGACGTCAACTGGGAGAACACATTAACGGCGGCGGTCAGCAAGATCATTAACGTTAGCCTGTACACCCAAGTTCTCTATGACAAAGACATCGACAAGAGCGCCCGCTTCAAAGAGACCCTCGCTCTCGGATTTACTTTCAGGATGCTGTAAGCAGTAGGGCAGAACCCCTTCGGCAGGCTCAGGACAGGCCCTTAGCGGTTCTGCCAGTAAGTCACACTGAGCCAGTCGAAGTGTGACTTTCTACAAACAACTCTTCAGCGGCGCGTTCGCCGGGCCGGCGATGAACAGGTGGTTCACCAGCGTTTGAATGTCAGAAATCGTGATGTCGGAACACTTGGGACTCACTCCGCCGGACTGGTTCACATCGGCCTCCGTCAGACACTGTACAATGCCGTCGCACTTTCCCTGAATGAACTTCGCCGTGACCAGCGTCTGGATGTCACTGATGGTGACCTCCTGCGGGTATATGCCAACACTATTAGCGTCGCCGACACGGCCGACACAGCAGCACGCGTTACCCACCCCGTCCCCATTCGTGTCTTCCTGTTCGGGGTTCGCGACCAGTGGGCAGTTGTCGATAGCACAGGTGTTCGAGGCATATCCCGGATTGCCGAAGCCGTCACTATCAGTGTCAGTACATGCGTCACAAGCATCTCCGATCCCGTCACCGTCTGCATCCGCCTGAGTCGGATTCCCAACGGTCGGACAGTTATCTACGGTGCAGGTGTTCGTCGCGTATCCCGGATTGCCAAAGCCATCACTATCAGTGTCAGTGCATGCGTCACAAGCATCTCCGACTCCGTCACCGTCTGCATCCGCCTGAGTCGGATTAGCAGATGTCCGACAGTTGTCGACGTTGTCGGGAACTCCATCGCCATCCAGATCACAAATAACATAAGCATAGAGCTTCTCAGCCACTATCGAATCAACGCGAACCGTTATCCCGGTCGGACCATAGTAGCCATTACTGTTTGGATAAGTACTCGGACCAAATGTCTCCTGTCCGGGAACATCGTTGGAGAAACATGCCCCTTTGCGCGTTTCATAAGGATACCACCATTGTGCGGTATCGGTAACATGCCCTTCCGGATTAGTATTCATATTACGCGACGGATTATATCCGGCATCTTCAACAGCCACGGTATAGTGCGGATAGCCTGGCAGACCTGAATTAATCCGCCAATAATAGGCGCCGAGAGAATCGTGAACGTGGGTGACTAAGAGTCCGCGGTCCAGACGATCACAACCATAAGCAAGATTCTGGGGGAAATAAACGCTGAAATCAGAATCGAATTTGTCGTATCTCCCCAAGGAATTGGGATTCCGGTACTCCAAGAGAAAATACTCACCGTCAGTCATGTCAATCGGTAGCAGATACAAAGAGTTGATATTTGTCGTTTCAATATTCGTAAGAACCAAATTGCGGTATTCCCCTCTTTCGAGGATTGTTGGTTCAATCCAACCGGCCTGCTTCTTATTCCAGCCGCACAAATGTGAAGGGGTTACAGATGAAATCGAAAAGATTCCATATCCCCCATAACCCATCGTGCACCAGTCATACACGGGATGATCATTGGCATCATTGGGAGTGAAATAAGTCGTCGTGTCAAGCTTGGCATCATAATCATATAGATCCGGCAGACCAATATTATGGGCCATTTCGTGACAATAGACACGAATGTTGCTTATTATCGATTCTCCGGTAAAATCTGGTGGATACAACGGATCATGAAGTGGTATAGTTTCCGGCGATGTGTTCCAGTTCGGGACGCGAACCCTGTCATATGGCCCCGGTGAATAGGCGGGACTATATCTCATAGCATAGGACCAGATATCATTAAGGTCATGTGACGCTTCCTGGCCATTTCCGGAACGGACAAAAACAACCGCATCGACATAACCATCTTGATTGCCGTCGTATTTGGAAAAATCAATATAGGGATCCAATACATCCAGCAACTGCTCAAAATCGAAATTGCTATTGTAACTCACGGCCGTATGCCAACCATAGACATCTCCCGTTACGACCAATTGGCCGTATGAAACCTCCCGATAATAATCAGCAACAGAACCGCCCGGCCAAAAATCGCGCGAGAATAGAAGACTATCAAATTCTTTTGCCGCATAGGTACTGGGGCGATTATTCCAATCGACTAAGATGGCCAGGACTTTCAGCGTGTCACTATCAAACCTCATAGAAGCGATAGCGGCACTATCGTCTGCCGTTAATCTGGAGATGATTGGTTCTGCAAACTGCCGAGCCATAATATCTTCGGGTAAATCAATGATGATAGCCTTGGAGTGATCTCCCGCACCCAGGGCACTAAATGATAAAAATAGACTGAGCATGACCTGAAAGGCCATAAACTTTGGATGCATGAACAAGTATCCTTCTTGAGACGCCGTTTAGCGTGACTGCTTTCTGATCGAGGGTATGTAGTCAGACAACTCGGGCACGATGACACTATCAACTAAGACACAGTGTACACCATGGCAACATCTTACAGCTTGGTTATTGTATCCTTACAAACAATCTTTCAACGGCGCATTCGCCGGACCGGCAATGAAAAGGTGATTCACCAGCGTTTGAATGTCAGAAATCGTGATGTCGGAACACTTGGGACTCACTCCGCCAGACTGGTTAATGTCGCCCTCAGTCAGACACCAGACGATACCGTCGCACGTCCCCTGAATGAACTTTGCCGTGACCAGCGTTTGAATGTCACTGATAGTGACCTCCTGCGGGTACGTGCCGACACCGTTGGCGTTGCCGACCCGGCCGACGCAGCAACCGTCGCAGACGTCGCCAATGTTGTCGCCGTCAGTATCCTCCTGGCCTGGATTGGGGTCATCAGGACAGTTGTCGCAGACGTCCCCGACACCGTCCGCGTCCCCATCTGCCTGCAGTGGGTTCGCAAGAGTCAGACAGTTGTCGCAGGCATCACCCGTGCCGTCAGCGTCGGTGTCGGTTTGAAGCGGATTGCCAACAGTCGGGCAGTTGTCGCAGGCATCACCAAGCCCATCCTCGTCGCTGTCAACCTGATCCGGGTTTGAAATCAGAGGACAATTGTCAAGGGGATCGGGGATGTCATCATCGTCCACATCGGAAATCAGTTCGAACAACTTGGTAACGATTGCACCAGTACCGCGGGACGATTCGCCGTTGGTAAGCACTACCACTCCGAACCTCTCCGCCATGTCGACACAGGCATAAGTGCTAACTCCCTGGTCACCTCCGGCGTGGCCCCAGACAGTGCGGTTGTCAATGGTCGTACGATACCAGGTCAATCCCTGATCTGAGTTAAGTTGCGGAAACTGCGGAGTGACCATGGCGGCGACAGTGGCGCTATCCAGAATGCGACGATCATGATAGCGTCCGTACTGACTGATCGCAATCAAGTGCCGCGCGAGTTGCGGTGCGCTGGTGCGCAGTGCGCCCGCCGGGTAGTCGGCATAGCTGAAATGTCCCAACTCAATATAAGAAGTACCGTTGAAGGCGTAAGGCATGGCCATTTGCAGCGTGTCGAGGTCAGCTACGAACCAGGAAGTTTCGGCCATGTCCAGGGGCAGGAAAACCGAATCACGGCAGTATTGGGCAAATGGAATTCCGGCAACTGCTCCGACAAGATAGCCGGCTGCCACAAAGTTGTGGTTACAGTATTCCCAGTGTGACCCGGGCCGCCAGGTCTCGAAATTAGCGACGGGGTCATAAATGCTTCCACCAGGTGCGAAATAGTTGTACGTGTAGTCAGGCAGTTGCCAGGGAGAATCACCCTGACAGTAGGTGGACAACATCACCGTCCAGTTGTCATCAAGGCTGGCGGTGTGAGTGAGAAGTTGCCGAAACGTAATCGGCGTGGTCGGGTAATTGGGGTTAAACAAATCGAAAGAAGAGAAGTCATTGATGTCCCCATCCAGAGAGAAGCGTCCGGCTTCCCATAGCTGCAGCAGAGCGGTCCCGGTCAGCGTCTTGGAGATGGACGCCAGCATGAACGTGGTTTGCGGCGTCACGGGACGTATGGCCGCGACGTTGGCGAAGCCGTAGGCTCCGGTCCAGATAATCTCACCGTCGTCGAAAACACAGGCGTTCACCCCGGGAATGTGGTAGTACTGCATGGTGATCATGATGTAGTCATCGATCGAGCCGGAGGCCGCCTGACCGATAACGGGATTGCTGTCTTCGACCGATTCCAGCCAACGAGGTTCCAGACGTGACATCCCAACCCAATCGTCCGGGGCGGTTGTCAATCCCTGGGCGCTGATAGAACCTGCTGCGAGAAAAACACCGAGAATCAGGGTGCTACCGATCAAGTTACCATTCCAGAAGCTCATACATCCAAGACGCGCAAAGACCCCATTTCTTACAAAGAAGATCTCAACATTTCCGATCAGCTCGAACCGCTCACAGGCAATCCTTCAGCGGCGCATTCACCTGGCCGGCGATGAACAGGTGATTCACCAGCGCCTGGATGTCGCTGATCGTTATGTCTCTGCAGGTCGGATTCGCTCCGCCTGACTGGTTGACATCGCCCTCTGTCAGACACCAGACAACACCATCGCACGTCCCCTGAATGAACTTCGCCACAACCAGCGTTTGAATGTCACTGATAGTCACTTCATTGGGATAGCTGCCGATGCCATTGGCGTCACCGACACGACCGGCACAGCAGTCGGGATCACAGGCATCACCGAAACCGTCGTGATCCGCATCTTCCTGCCCCGGGTTGGAATTCTCCGGGCAGTTATCCAGCGCACAGATACTGGCTTCAAACCCCGGATTGCCGAAACCGTCGTGGTCGGAGTCGGTGCAGATGTCGCAGAGATCACCAATATTGTCCGAGTCAAGATCAGACTGGTTCGAATTGGCCAGCGCCGGGCAGTTGTCCCACTGATCGCCGATACCATCGCCGTCTCCGTCAGGACCGGACTGCGCACAGGTGGAACCACGCCAGTTGGTCGAGTACTCACCGATCACCGGATCGACAAAAGACGCACTGACAAACCCAGTCCAATCAACGCAGAACGACTCTCCCGCGGCCCAGTTAGTGATGTGGAAATAATAAGTCGCGATCAATTTCCGTTGACTACCGGCAGGCAGCGCGTCCTCGGGAAAGCCCCCGATCGCGCATTGGAACAAACGGCAGGCGTTGGATGAATCTGCGCTACCTTTGTAGAACGTATATCGGAAAAAGGAAAATGCCGCTCTTGCTGCCGACGAGAATGTCACCGAATCGAGCCGGAACTTGTCGGTGTCCCAGGTCAGACCCAGCGACGCCGCAACCACAGGCTGTGCATCATTGAAGAAGTACAACTCAACTGCGGCAACTGAATCAAGCCCCAGACGCGGCTGTGGAATCACCACGAAGACCGAGTCCGGTAACCCGACGTCCAGCGGGTCCTGCTGAGCCACTGCTGACAGAGAGGGGGTAGCCAGAACCAGAATAATGGCTGCTGGTAATGCAAGTCCGTGAACGCGAATTAGCTTCATGTCTCAGGCGCACAACTACAGGTATGTTCTGACGGTAATATAAGCAAAATTGCTCTGACAGCAACTACTTTGATGAGAGCAGATTGTCGAAACAGTCCGAAGCGGGCTGGTTTCGACATAAATGAAATGTTGTAGTCGCGCAGGGGTGGCCCTGGGCAAGGTCTATTTGAAAGCGCCTGAGAAGTAGAGGACCACGAGAATCGTTATCACCAGCGCAGCGCCCGCTGAAACCAGCGCCCAGGCCGGCACCCGTTTCTTGACTTCCCGGGGCTGAACTACCTCGGTCTGCTGGCGCCGCTGAGCGATCTGCCGACGCTGGTCGAAGTCATCATAGTCGAGTTGCATTTCGGCCATGGTCGGGTAGCGATGCGAAACACGGACCGCCAGCAGTTTCGACAGAATCTTCTGAATTTCGTCGGGAATCTGCCCGGAGACGTCGTCAAGCCGGAGATTTCCACCGGCATCGTAGGCCGGATTGCGACTGGTCATCAACTGGTGGAGGATCACACCGACCGCGTAGATGTCTCCCTGGCGCGAAGGCTTCCGCTCCGGCGGACTGTACCAATTCTTCTTGCCGGAGGCGTCGTAGTGCACCGGCAGCCCAAAATCGCAAATCTTGGCCACGTCGGCGATGTCGAAGAGTACGTTTGACGGCCTCACGTCGCCGTGGATGATGTTGTTTTTGTGGGCGAAGTCAAGACCGGCTGCAATCTGCAACCCGATTCTCATCGCCTTCTCCCAGTCATACCGCCGCACCATGCGTTCTGCGAGACACCCACCCTGGGCGTACTCGCTGACCACCACCGTGTGTTTGAGGTCACCGCCGGAACCGAGGATGTTGACGATGTTCGGGTGCTTGAGAGTGGTCAGAAGTTTGGCTTCCTTGCGGCCGACTTCGCCGCGAGTGTGCTTCTTAATAACGTACAGCTTCTTGCTGACCTTGTTTTCGACCAGAATGGTCGAGGCAAACTTGCTTTCCTTGATAGTGTCGAGATACTGACAGTTGCCTACAAATGACTCGACATCAGCTACCGAGTAGTCCGACGTGCTCTTTTGTGTCTTGCCTCCGCCGATCACGTTGAGGATAGCGATTTTCAGCTCCTCGGCGGTCTGGAAGCGATCTTTCGATTCCTGTGCAAGACATTTCTGAACGATAACGTCGTATTCAGGCGGGATATTGCTGTTAAGTTCGGACGGCATCTTGAAACGACCGAGGGGCTTCTTCCCCACCAGAATCTCATATATGATGACGCCGAGGGCGTAGATGTCCGTGGTCTGGTCGACGTTTGTTGAGCTGATCTTCTGCTCCGGCGACATATAGGCCAGGGTGCCCATCACCAAATCAGAGGCAGTTACGTCGGCGTCACCAGGACTAACAATCTGAGCAATGCCGAAATCCGCCACCATCGGGTTGCCCTCCCGGTCAACCAGGATGTTGGCGGGCTTGATGTCGCGGTGTATGACGCCGTTCTTGTGAGCGTAGTCGAGCGCCTTGCAAACCTGAGCGACCATTTCCAGCTTGGCCCGAACCGGGATTTTCTGCGAATCCATCACCTCACGCAGCGAGGTACCATCGACATACTCCATCACGAAGTAGTACCGGTTGCCGGTCTTGCCCTTGTCAATTACGTGCACGATGTTGGGATGATTAAGGCGCGCAATCACTACCGATTCGCGTTCGAAACGACGGAGGATTTCGGAATCGTCACTGAATCGTGCAAACAGTATCTTGATAGCGACGTCTCGGTCCAGAGATTCCTGTTTGGCTCGGAAGATTTCTGCGATCCCGCCCTGACCGATCTTGCCGGTGACTACATACGAGCCGATTTTTACCTGCTTGACAGGCTGTTCTACGACCTGAGTCATTCCTGCTCCAAAACGCACAAATAGATAAAGGGACAGCGCCAAAGCACTGTCCCTTTATCTATCGGCAAACCTGTCGGCTTCGCTTATTTGACCAGCATCATTTTCCGGGTGAGCGTACCGCCCTCATGCTGAAGGCGATAGAAGTAGATGCCTGACGGCAGGTTGGCTCCGTCGAAATCAACCGTATGCCGACCTGCCTCGCGACGACCGTCAATCAGCGTAACCGTCTGTTGACCAAGAACATTGAAAACGTCCAGCCGCACTGCACCGGCCTGGGGAAGGGCAAAACAGATCGCCGTCGTCGGATTGAAAGGGTTGGGGTAGTTCTGGTCCAGAACAAACTCGGTAGGCAGAGTCACCCCAGTGGGATCGTCATCGACTCCAGTTGGAACCTGTACATCTACAAACCCCCGGACAAAGCCCGGCAGATATACGCCGATACCGGTGTTGTCCGAGATATCAATTCGGGTGTAGATGTGCACGTCAGCACCAAGCGTCGAATCGGTGTACACAGAGTCAATCAGCGCTCGGTGAGGCGTGCTCGTGGCAAGCACAGTAAAGAACAACTCCGCTATCACCCCGTCGGTGAAAGACACTGCTGGCAGGGGACTGATCATATCGTCGGGCAGTATCGTAATCCGCGCGGTCCGAGCGGCGTTATCGATGAAATAGTATCCGGCGAAACCCTGGTTCCAGACGGAATTCTGCAGAGACACCGAATCGAGCCGCAACGCGGTACTGGAGAACTTGAGCGGCAATGTCATCGCCGAGATGTCAACATCGTTATTCCGCAGCCAAACTTTCACCGAAACTGTCTCCAACGGCTTGGCTTTAGCGGAATCGACCATCACAACACCCGGATAAGCGTTCTGGGCGCTGCTGTAAACTGGAACACACATTACCAAAACGAAAGTAGTCAGAATCGTTAGGGCTTTTGTCATATCTCTCTCCTTTCGCCGGATGTCGAGGCCTCAACCTTGCCTGAATGGCCTGAGGCCAACACCGGACGACTGCCTCTTCCGCAAAGAGTGTGCCATCGTGCAGGCGTAACGCACGTTTGCAGGAATCGACTCGGGACGACGACGGACTGGACATCTAAAGACATACAACACAACGAGTTGAACGTCACCCACGTTCCGTGCTCAACACCTGATCAGTATCTCAGGCAGGTACCAAAAGGCGGAATTAGGCAGACCGTTTCGCACACCGACAACAATTACAAATCACGGCCATTCGGTCCGAACATGAACAAACATGGTCTGACCGAATCGCCAGACAAAGAAAACTACTTCGGCTGGTCGTTCAGTTTCAAGAACCGCCATATGTGCCGCGAACTCTTCCGTCGAGCCAACCCCCTGGTCGTTTACCCTGCTGATAACGTCACCAGGATACAGGCCGGAGATGTTCGCCAAGCCACCTGGGCTGATCTCTGTTACCACTACGCCGGTCAGGGAGTTCTGCTCTATGTTGAAACCGACATAGTCAGAAAAGACCAGGTCCCGTACGGTCAGCTCAAAAGGGGAATACTTGAACTCAGCAGCGTCGGAGGCAGCCAGCGGAGCTGCCGTCAGTAAGGCGGTCATTTGGATTGTGTCCAGGGCGCCATCATCGCGCGGCCGAAGAATACCTAAATTCACCGTTGTACCAACTCCCAGCGTAGAAACACGTCGCTGGAACCCCGACAGCTTTTCCTCGCGGTCCACTTCCACTCGTTCGCCGAGGATGGTGTAGATTACATCTCCCACGCGGAGGCCACAGATTTCTGCGGGTGAACCCGGAACTATTTCGTTCACCAGGATACCTCCCGGTGACGCGATCTTCAAGAATTCCGCGATGTCGGGCGTCAGCGACTGCATGGTGATGCCCAGCCATGATCTGGCCGTTTGACCTCGTCGGGGAGGATCGGCAATGAGCTTTTCCAGTCGCTCGGAAGTAATCACTCCGAGAAGCGGCCTTTGCGCACCGCCATAAGGATCCATCATGTCGTCGCCGGAGCCATCGCGCTGGGTCGGATCGGATAGCTCACCGAGGAGACCCACGGGGCGGAGTTTTTCATCGAATAGAATGCCACCGAACTCGGCAGATCCAAACCCGAATGTGAGCGGAAAAGATTCGGGGGCTCTGATAAGGCTGGAGATCATGCCGATATCCGCGGATAATCGAGGCTCTACGAATTCTGGAAGCAGGATAAACGTCGCCAGCCAACTGCCTACTTCAAAAGTCGCGGCGGGTACAAAGCGAACCGGTCTGAACTTTCGGCCGGCGTCGACAATCTGAGCAAACCCAAAACCGGTGTAACGATCGACCCCAACGTACTGAGCCGAAAACTCGATCCCGGCAAGCGTAATCACTTTGACCCGGGTAGGCGTCGAGCGGAAAGAAAAACCCCCGTTCGGGACAAACGGATTGTCCTCGTTCAGCAAACCGCCGTCGAACACAACCAGTCCGTCTTCCGTGACAATCGTTCCCAACAGTTGCTCTTCGCGCTCGTTCGTCTGAGTTCCGAAAGAGAACTCGACTTTGATCTTTATGATGACGACGTAGTCGTCAATGCTGCGCCTCAGTCGGCCAAAGTCAAAACTCTGAGCGCGAACGGACGAAGTAAACATTGCCGCAACTACGAGATATCCAAGAAATATCAGTGCTGCCGTTTTGAAATGTTCTGTCAAGAATCTATTCATTGGTCTGGCCTGTTTCCTTCTTGTCGAAGCTCAACACGATTAGTCGGGTGGCGCCGTTCCGTTTTACTGTCAGAAGCACTTTCTCCACTTTCTGGTCGACCAGCGCCTTGTAACGTTCAGTAAAATCGGCGAGGCGGTTGATAGTTCCTCGATTGATGGCACGCACCACATCGCCTTGGTTCAGACCGCCCAAGTCGGACGGGCCGACTTGTTTCACTCCGGTCACGAATACTCCGAGCGAATCACGCAGTTGGTTGGTCAGCTGCATCTGGCGGGTGATGTCCCTCACCGTGAAACCCCAGTGCGCACACTCGAAATCCTCACCCTGGAGTTGCCCCAGCGGTCGGGTAGCCAGCGCGAAACTCAACTCCTTGTCGCCTCGAAGCACGGTCATCGTGACCTGACTTCCCGGCAGACGGCCGGCAATATTCTTGTAGAATGCCGGCAACTCTTCGACAAAGCGAGCCGAGACCGGCTGGCCGTCGATCTCTAAGATTACATCGCCGGCTATGAGGCCCACTTCTTCGGCGGGTGAAACGGGATCAATGGAAGCAATCAAGACCCCGCGATTGCGGTCAGTGCCGAAATACCCTTCCAGCTCCTGCAGCGCCTGAGCGTGTACACCGATCCAGCTTCGCGTTACGTGACCATCTCGCAGGATCGCCTGCGTAACTTCCTTGACAATGTTGATCGGAATGGCAAAACCGAGGTTGTTAGCGAGAAAGGTTGCGCGGGAGTTGATGCCAATCACGCGCCCCGACAAATCGACAAGCGGTCCGCCGGAGTTACCGAAATTGATCGCCGCATCGGTCTGAATCCAGAGGTTGAACTGGCCGGTGTTCTCACCTGAGGGCAGACGATATTCACTGGAAAAATAGCGATCCTTGGTAGAGATGACACCTGCGGATACCGACCGCGCCAGCGCCAACGGTGACCCCATCGCCAGCACTTGCTGACCCACCTGAACCGAGTCGGAGTTACCGAATTCCGCCACCCGGATCTTCCCGTGGTAATCTTCCAGCCGCAGCTTGAGGACGGCGATGTCCGTCGATGGATCGCCTCCGATATAATCTGCCGATAACTGCTCACGATCGCTTAGCGTGCAAATGATCCGCTTGGCCTTCCCGGCGACATGGTAGTTGGTCACCACATACCCATCCGGGTGGAAAATCACCCCGGAGCCGACCACCGCCTGCTTCTTCAGTTCTCCGGTGTGGTAATCCTCCACCACCGGTTGAATGTGAATCAGGGCCGGCAGAACCAGGTCACGCGCAAGGTATACTTGTTCCTGATAGGTGGACCCCTGGGCACGACCGGAGATCAGTATACTGCTGAAAAACAATAAGGTTAATAGACACTGTTTCATCTTTGTCCTTTAGTTAGCAAATACAGCCTGCCTGTTCAGTTTGCATGCAGGCTAATATGTCTTCATCCTCAGATCAACAAGATATGCTGCCTCACTCGGTTTCGGCAACGCTTATACACCAATATCGCGCGATCGTCTTGAAACAAGAAAACCGCCCCGAAAAAGAGGCGGCCGCACAATCCCATAATAACTTCTTTCATTTTCTGCTGAGGATAGTTACCGACCCCATGGCTACATCGGCGGTGATTATGACACGATCTTTGGCCTCGTCGAAACCACCAGTCTCCCAGGTCCCTCGCCTGGTCTTATCCATGTCAAAGTCCTGAAAATCGATCGACGAAAGCCAGTTGTCGCCACCCTCGATCATCATCTCAACGTCGGGAGATAGAATGACATCCATTGATCCAACCCCAACACTTATGTCGATCTGCGTTTCGCCCTTCAGATCACCCCTGAGATCGATCTGGCACGAACCGGCGCCCACATCAAACTCCATCGATCCAACGTTGGCATTGGCCAATCCGCCGATTTCCAGCGAGGATGCGCCGCAATCAACGCTCAGTTCTTCCAGGCGTGCGGGGTTCGGCTCGGAGAATTCGATCTCCAGGTCGGCCGCTCCAATATCCATTATCAGCCCGGTCAGGGGAATACCTCCCAGTTCCATCCGTCCTTCGCAAGCGCCAATCTCCATTTCAATGCTGGTCTGGTACTTCTTTGAGAGTTGCAGAGTCCATTCGTTCTCCGATTCGTCCATGTCCCATCCCTGACGGCGGCGATCACTTTCCAATGTCACCACGCATCGGTCGCCCTTTGTGCTCTTATCGATATCATAAGTAACAAACCGTGGGGTGTAGTAGATGTCGAGCTTTATCAAGTCATCTATATTCGCCGGTGCGATGTCGATCACACCGGCTGAGAAATCAAGCTGCAAGTCGAGTTGGCGACACCCCTCTGATGGTACGGTCTCCGAAACTCGCTCGGCCGGTTCAGCAGACACATGACCACCAACCATTAGTGCAAATCCGAAAACGCAGTAAGAAAGCCAGGCAGTCTTCATAGCACCACATCCCTTAGACACAACAATATTCTCATAGTCAGTTTACTGCCCTCTCGAGAGAATTGTTTCATTTTTCACTCGTTTATCAGATACCGTCACGGCTGGGGTCTGAGGGCATCGGTCCCGGGAACGATCCCGGCGCCGAGCGCTCAATACCAGGGGGGGCTTGAGGAATCGGGGGAGGCGCCGGAACTGGAGCCGGCTCACCCGACGGACGGGCAGACTCGCGACGCGACAGGTAGCTCCTCGAACCGAACCGCGTCAGCACAACCGCACCGGTACCGGCAAAGACAGGATAGCACGTGGCAAAGATGGCCAAAAGCAGGAGGAGTATGCCGGAAGGTTCGGCTGCGTTCGGGTGG
>Ga0315278_10001705_pt1 | contig 19412 bp, 18 predicted proteins | sample YL17G06_0_MG_FD_203880 | JGI IMG/M metagenome (GOLD analysis project Ga0315278, IMG submission 203880) | Sediment microbial communities from Yellowstone Lake, YNP, Wyoming, USA - YL17G06_0 | ecosystem: Environmental > Aquatic > Freshwater > Lake > Sediment | place: USA: Wyoming | collected... | reverse complement strand
TCGAGGTACACCACGTCGATCTCGGTGGTGCCCCGGAGCCGCCGCACGGTGACCGCGTTCGTGGCGGGCGTGAAGTAGTCAAGGTGTAGGTCGGGACCGTACGCGATCTCGACGGGCTGCCGGTCGCGATAGCCCACCAGCGCATCGCCGCGGACCTCCAGCAGCAGGTCGTGGGAGCCCGTATCGATCCGCACGCGCGCGATCCGCCAGCGCTCGTCCACCGCCACGTCAACCACCTCCGTGTGATCGGTCGTGATCTCGGAGAAGTAGCGCCACCCCATCGGTCCCGGCGCGCACCGGAACGCCTCAGTGCCCTCCGCGGCCCCGTCGTCTCCCAGCACCGTGTAGTTTCCGGTCGGCATCGTCGCAGCCTAGTGGCTCGTCGACCCCTGGCGATGGGATAGGGTGCGGCGATGGCCGATCAACCGGCGCCGGCCGACCCGCACGCGCGCGAGGATCGCGAGCTGATCGAGGTCCTGAACGAGCTGCGTATCGTGCTCCCCGGGGCCTTGATGCTCTTCGCGTTCTTGATGTCCATGCCGTTCTCGGCGCGCTTCGCCGAGATCAGCGGACTCGAGATGCTCGCGTACTTCTCGGCGTTCCTGTGCAGCGGCACGGCGGCCGTGTTCTTGATGACACCCACGGCGTATCACCGGCTCCGCTGGCGCAAGGACGACAAGGAGGCGCTCCTGCGTGCGACGAATCGTCTCTGCCTCGGCGGGATCGCGTTCCTCGCGCTCGCGATCGTTTCCGCGGTTGGGCTGGTCGTCGATATCGCGATCTCGAACCTCGCCGGGGTGCTCGCGTCGATCGCGACCGCCGGCCTGATCGTGACGCTTTGGTTCGGGCTCCCACTCGACCGCACCCGCCGCAAGGGATGACCCGGGCCAACCGATAGCATCGGGCCATGCGCGTCGCCGTTTGCCAGCTACAGACCGGGGAAGACGTGTCCGCGAACCTGGGCTTCGCGGAGCGCTCGCTCCGCGAAGCGGCCGCCGGGGGTGCCGACCTCGCCGCGCTCCCCGAGTACTTCTCGTACCTCGGCGCCTCGCGCCGTCGCGCCGAACTAGCCGAACCGGTGCCGGGCCCCACCACCGACCGGGTCGCAGCACTGGCGCGCGAGCTCGGGATCTGGGTGCTGGGTGGATCCGTCCTGGAGCGGGGCGACGGCGGGGCCGTCTACGACACGTCGGCCCTGTTCGACCGGACGGGCGAGGTCGTGGCGCGGTACCGCAAGATCCATCTGTACGACGTCGACCTTCCGGGCCAGCCGCCCATCCGAGAGTCGGCCACGATCGCGCCGGGTGAGGCGCTCGTCACGCACGAGACCGAGTTCGCACGCGTGGGTCTGTCGATCTGCTACGACGTCCGCTTCCCCGAGCTCTACCGCGGCTTGATGGCGATGGGGGCGGAGGTGTTGTTCGTGCCATCGCAGTTCCAGCACGAAACGGGCAAGGACCATTGGCACGCCCTGCTGCGCGCGCGTGCCATCGAGAACCAGTGCTTCGTGGTGGCGCCCGGTCAGTGCGGGATGTTCGGCGACCCCGCCAAGGGACGCCGTTCCTACGGCCACAGCCTCGTCGTCGATCCCTGGGGGCGGATCCTCGCGGAGGGATCCGCCGACGACCCGGGCGTGTGGTTCGCGGACCTGGACTTCGTGGAGCTTCGCCGGATCCGCCAGGCGCTGCCCGCGCTGCGACATCGCCGCCTGGGGCTCACCTGCTGATGCGCCGCGAGCTCGGCGACGGCCTGGAGATCGGCGACGATCGCGCGCGGGTGGACCCGGTCGCGGTTCACCGGTACCTGGGGTTCGAGTCCTACTGGGCGGCCGGGCGCACGCTCGCGACCGTGGAGCGGCTCGTGCGCGACGCGGCGCGGGTGGTGGCGATCTACGACGGCGACCTCCTGGTGGGATTCTGCCGCGTGGAGAGCGACGAGGTCACGTTCGCGTTCCTGCTCGACGTGTTCGTCCTGCCCGAGTACCGGGGCCGCGGGCTGGGCGTGGAGCTCGTGCGTGAGGCGGTGGAGCTGGGGCCGCAACGCGATCTACCGTGGCACCTGGGGACGCGCGATGCACACGACCTCTATCGGCGGTTCGGCTTCGAGGAGCCCGACGCCACGGTGCAGATGGTTCGGCCGGGCGCGAAGCGAACCTAGGCGGCACCCTCGCCCCAACCGAGGTTCTCCAGATCTTGCGGCGTATCGACATCGCGGGGCGCGTCGGCGTCGATCGCGACGTCCTCGATCCACTCCGGGTGGCTCGCCATCAGGATCCGCGCGCCCACGTCGCCGTGCAGGTGACCCGCCTCCGCGTAGATCTCCCGCGACAGCAGCGCGGGCCCGGGACCGTCCCGGTAGCTTGCGCGCACGATCTGCTTGCGGGTCTGCAGGAACCGCGCGACGAGCGCCCGCACCACGTCCGCCCCGACCCCGGGTTGATCGGCCATCAGGATCACCGCGGCCTGGCTGGGTTCGCCGATCGCGTGGAACGCGGCGCCGAGCGAGGTGGACATCCCCTTTGCGTACTCCGGGTTCCGCACGAACCGCCCCGATGCCGGAAGCACGATCGCGGTCTCCACCGCGTCGGCGTCGTGGCCGGTGATCACCAAGACCTCATCCACGCCCGCCTCTGCCAGCGCGTCCACGGCGTGCTGGGCGAGCGGACGCCCATCCACGTCGGCGAGCTGCTTGGTCCCCCCGAACCGCGAGCCGGTGCCGGCGGCGAGCACGACGCCGGAGATCACGTCACTCCTTCGGCGCGTGCCCGAAGAGCCGTGAGAAGAACCCCGTGACCAGGCCCCAGATCGCGGACACCCCGAGGCCGATCCCGCCCACGGGTTTCGCCGTCACCGGCGTCGCCGGCGCCGCCGCCGTCGGGGTCGTCGCCTCGGCCGCCGACCCCGCCCCCGCTCCCGCCGTCTCCGACGCCTCAGCCGCCATGGCTGCCTGGAGACAGTCCGCGAACTGCTGGGTGAGCTTCTTGGAGATCTCCGGCAGCAAGCCACGGGAGAGCTGTGCCGCGGCGCCCGTGAGGGTGATATCCGCCTGCATCTTCACGACGGTCTCGTCCGCGGAAGAGCCGGCCTCCAGCCACGACGTCACGTTCGCGTTCGCGGCCCCCTTGCCCTTCTGTTCCATGCCCTTGGCGGTGAGGACCACGCGGTGGGCTTCATCGTCGCGCTCGGTCATCTCGACGGTGCCGTCGAAGGCGAGACCCACCGGGCCGAACTTGGCCTTGAGGCGGCCCTTCCAGTGCCGGTCGTCCACGATCTCGGTGAGCTCTGCGCCCGGCATGCACGGCGCGATCTTCTCAACGTCGAGCAGGTAGGCCCACAGGGGTTCGGCCGGCGAGGCCACGGTGAACGCGTTGTCGATCAGCATCGGGGCCCAGGCTCCCAGGTTCTCTGGCAGGTGGTCTGCGGGGTCACGGTCCCACCGACTCGAAGTCCGTGGGGGCGGCCGCGAACCGCTCCAGGCATCCCGCCGAGCAGAAGTAGTACGAACGCCCGGCGTGCGTGGTCACGAAGCGCGCCGTCGCCACATCCACGGTCATCCCGCAGACGGGGTCGAGGGCCTCGTGCCGTTCGGCGGGTGCGGCGGCGCGCACGCCTGCCGGCAGGGAGCCCGCCGCGCGCAGCTGCACCAGTTCGGCCAGGATCGCCACGGCGATCTCCTGGTTGGGGAGGTGGCCCAGGTCCAGGCCCGCGGGGGCGTGCACGCGTGCCAGATCGGCTTCACTCACGCCTCGGTCGCGCAGGTACCCGACCACCGCGGCCGCGCGCCCGCGCGACGCGATCAGCCCCACGTACGCGGCCGGGGTGGCCAGCGCGCGCTGCAGGGCGTCTTCGTCGTAGTGACCCTGCGTGGCCACCACGATGAACGACCCCTCGTTCACGCCTGCGGCCTCGAAGTCCAACTCGGTGAGGTCAGCGGCACCCGCGGACTCGCTCTCCTCATCCATCACCACGGTGCGCCAACCCAGCGCCCCCGCCAGCCCGGCGAGCGCCTCCACGGCGGGGGACCGCCCGATCACGACCAGGTGCGGCGACGGCAGGACGGGCTCCACGTAGACCTCCAACGCGCCCTCGCTCTGACACGCGATCGGGATGTTCACGACCCCGTCGCGGCGGCTGCCTTCCAGGTCCTCCGGCGTGCCGAGGAAGAGCAGGCGCGGCGTGCCCTCCTGCAGTGCGCGGAGTCCCTCGCGGATCACGGTGGGCTCGGCGCACGCTCCGCCCAGCCAGCCGTGGATCTTGCGGTCGGGCGTGATCAGGGCCGTGGAGCCGGGCTTGCCCGATGACGGCGCCCGGTTCCACACGACGGTGGCCAGCACGAACGGCTGCCCGTCGCGCGCGAGCGAGGCCGCGAGCTCGATGATGTCGGGCCGCACGTCAGGCGGTTGCCGCCTTCGCGGCCTCGATGGCCGCCCAGACCTTGGCGGAGGTCAGCGGCATGTCGATGTTGGTGATCCCCAAGGGCTGGAGCGCATCGATGACGGCGTTCACGTACGCCGCGGGGGAGCCCACCGTGGGGGACTCACCCACGCCCTTGGCGCCGATCGGGTGATGCGGCGACGGCGTGACCGTCTCCCCGAGTTCGAACTTCGGCGTCTCCCACGCCGTAGGGATCAGGTAGTCCATGAAGTTCGACCCGATGCAGTTGCCGCTCTCGTCGAACGTGATCAGCTGCATGGCCGCGATCCCGTAGCCCTCGGTGAGGCCGCCATGGATCTGGCCCTCCACGATCATCGGGTTGATCCGCACCCCGCAGTCATCCACGGCCACCATGCGCCGCACCTTCCACACGCCGGTGTCGGGGTCGACCTCGACGGACACCGCATAGGTGCCGAAGGGGAACGTGAGGTTGGGTGGGTCGTAGTAGTAGTTCGCCTCCAGCCCGGCTTCCATCCCGTCGGGGAAGTCGGTGTAGGCGGCGAACGCCACCTCCTGGATCGTCTTGACCTTGTCGGGGGCGCCCTTCACGGAGAAGTTGCCGGCCTCGAACTCGATGTCTTCCTCGGACACCTCCAGCAGGTGTGCCGCGAGCTTGCGCGCCTTCTCGCGGACCCGCCGCGTGACCATCGCGGTGGCCGCCCCGGACACCGGGGTCGAGCGTGACGCGTAGGTCCCCAGTCCGTACGGCGTGTTGTCCGTGTCGCCGTGCATGACCTTCACGTCCTCGGGCTGGATCCCGATCTCCTCGGCCACGATCTGCGCGAAGGTGGTCTCGTGGCCCTGTCCCTGCGTCTGGACGCTGATCTTCAAGATGGCCTTGCCGGTGGGGTGGATCCGCAGCTCGGCGCCGTCGTTCATCTTCAGGCCCAGGATGTCGTAGTCCTTGTGCGGGCCGGCGCCCACGACCTCCGTGAACGACGCGAGGCCGATCCCGTAGAGCTTGCCCTCGGCGCGCGCGGCCTTCTGCTCGGCCCGCAGTTCCGCGTAGCCGATCTGCTCCTGCGCGAGCTTCATGGCGCCCTCGTAGTCGCCGGAGTCGTACACGAACCCGGTGGCCGAGGCGTAGGGGAACTGCTCCTTCTGGATGAAGTTCTTTAGGCGCAGGTCCGCGGGATCCATGTCCAGCTCGTACGCCGCGTTCTGCACGAGCCGCTCGATCAGATAGGAAGCCTCCGTCACGCGGAACGAGCACCGGTACGCGACGCCGCCCGGCGCCTTGTTCGTGTAGGCGCCGTCGGCCGCCACGTGCACGGCCGGCAGGTCGTAAGACCCGCTCACGATGTGGAAGAGGCCCACCTTGAACTTCGACGGCTGCGCGTCGGCGTGGAAGGCGCCCTCATCCGCCAGGAGCGAAGCGCGCAGTCCGAGCATCGTCCCGTCGGCCTTCAGGGCCAGCTCGCCGTGCATGTGGAAGTCCCGCGCGAATCCGGTGGAGATCAGGTTCTCCGTGCGCTCCTCGATCCACTTCACCGGACGGCCGATCAGCAGCGAGGCCGCCGTGGCGATCACGTAACCGGGGTAGACCGGCACCTTGTTGCCGAACCCGCCGCCGAGATCGGGCGAGATGATGCGGATCTTCTCCTCGGGCAACCCGGCTACCAACGCGAACACCGTACGGACCGCGTGAGGTGCCTGCGAGGTCATGTAGATGTTGGCCTGGCCAGTGGCGGGGTTCACGTCGGCCACGCAGCCGCAGGTCTCCAGCGGCGCGGGATGACAACGCGGGTAGAAGGTGTCGAGCGTCACCACCTTGTCCGCCTCGGCGAACGCCTTGTCGGTGGCCCCCTTGTCACCCGTCTCCCAGTGATAGATGTGGTTCCCGGTCTGATCCTCTTTGTCCGTGCGGATCACCGGGGCATCCGGCTCCAGCGCGCGCTGGGGCGTCACGATCGGCTCCAGCGGCTCGTAGTCGACCTGGATCAGTTCGAGGGCGTCCTTGGCGATGTAGGGATCCTCCGCGATCACCGCCGCGACCTCCTGACCCTGGAACCGCACCTTGTCCGTGACGAGCACCGCCTGGGTGTCGTTGGAGAGCGTGGGCATCCACGCGAGGTTGTGCTGGGCCATCAGTTCGCCCGTCACCACGGCCACCACGCCCGGCAGGGCCTCCGCCGCGCTCGCATCGATGCCGTTCAACGTGGCGTGCGCGTACGGGCTGCGCAGGATCGCCATGTACAGCATCTTGGGAAGGTGGATGTCATCGATGTAGTTGCCCGCGCCCCGGATGAACCGGTCGTCCTCCACGCGGCGGACGCTGTGTCCGATCCCGCGGATCACTTCGGTCTCGGTTGCCATCGGCAGGTTCGCTCCCTTCGGGTTCAGGCGTTCGCGGCTTCGGCGGCCGGCGCGGCGGCCGCAGCCGCCTTCTCGCGCGCCGCGGTCTGGATCGCCTTCACGATGTTCATGTAGCCGGTGCAGCGGCAGATGTTCCCCGAGATGGCCCAGCGCACGTCGTCGTCGCTCGGTTCGGGGTTCTCTTCGATCAGCGCGGCGCCCACCAGCATCATGCCGGGGGTGCAGTAGCCGCACTGCAGTCCGTGCTCTTCCTTGAACGCAGCCTGCACGGGGTTCAGCGCGGCGCCGTCCATCAGACCCTCTACGGTGGTGACCTCACGGCCGTCGGCCTGGACGCCGAAGACGGTGCAGGACTTCGCGGGCGAGCCGTCGATGAGGACGGTGCAGGCCCCGCAGTTGGAGGTGTCGCACCCGATGTGCGTACCGGTGAGTTCGAACACCTCGCGGATCAGGTGGACCAGCAGCAGCCGATCCTCGATGTCCGCCGTGCGCTCGGTTCCGTTGATGTTGACCTTGATCTGCATCGTCGTACCCTCCTGGCCTCAGGCCGCGTTCGCGGTCTCGAGCGCATGGGCGAGCCCACGCCGCACGTACACATCCACCATGTGCCGCTTGTACTCCTCGGGTCCCCGCACGTCCGAGACGGGGTGGGACGCGGCGGCCGCCAGGCGACCCGCCTCGGCGAACGCTTCCTCGGTGGGTTCGGCGCCGGCGAGTGACGTCTCGGCGTCGGTGGCCTGCAGGTTCTTGAGTCCGACGCCCGTGAGCGCGATCCCCGCGCGTCCGATCGATCCGTTGGACAGTGTGAGGGCGACCGCCACGGCCACGGTGGCCCAGTCCCCGACCTTGCGTTCGAGCTTGAGGTAGTCGCCGCCGGATCGCGCCGCGGCCTGCGGCACGCGGATCGCGGTGAGCAGCTCGTTGGGCTCGATCGACGTGGTGAACGTGTCCACCAGGAAGTCGGCGATCGGGACCTCGCGCTCGCCGCCGGCGTTCGTGAGGACGACGCTCGCGCCGAGGGCCAGCATCACCGAGCCCATGTCCCCGGCCGGGTCGGCGTGGGCGAGCGAACCGCCCACCGTCCCCAGGTTGCGGATCAGCGGGTCGGCGATCTGCGGGACCGCGCGCGCGATGGTGGGGTACTTCGCGGAGATCAGATCCGACGCGATCACGTCGCGGTACCGGGTGAGTGCTCCGATGTGCAGCTGACCGTCGCGTTCCTCGATCCCCGCGAGCCCGCTCACATGGTTGATGTCCACCAGGTGCTCGGGGTTCGCGAAGCGGAGCTTCATCATGGGGATCAGGCTCTGTCCGCCGGCCAGGACCTTCGCGTCATCGCCGTGGGTTCCGAGGAGCTGCAGCGCCTCCTCGAGCGTGGCGGCCCGGTGGTACTCGAACCGTGAGGGCAGCATCGTCACGTCTCCCTTCGTCGGGGGGCGGGGCCGGTGGTCGCCCGCGGTCGGACGGCCGCTCCCTTGCATCCCAACACGGTTGCCGAGATCGGGCAACTCGGACGGCGCCCGGGGTGGGTCCGGCGCCGAGCCCGGTCGAAGGGGTCAGCGAGCCTCGGCGCCCGGGCGGGGACGATCGTGGATGGGGCCCGGGCGCTCCTTCAGGAACCCGCCGCCGCGGCCCCTGCGAACGGCCACGATCTCGGCGGCGATCGACTGCGCGATCTCCTCGGGGCCCTCGCCGCCCAGGTCCAGCCCGGCGGGGCCGTGGATCCGGACCCGCACCTCGTCGGGGATCGCCACGCCCTCCTCGCGCAGCTCCATCAGGAGCCGCTCGGTGCGCGCGCCGGGACCCAGCATGCCGATGTAGGCGGCGGGCGTGCCCACGAGTGCCCGCAGGTACTCCTTGTCCCGCAGGAAGTTGTGGGTCATCACGATCGCGTAGGTGTGGTCGTCGATCTCGGTGGCCGCGGCCACCTGTTCGGGCGCCTCCACCGGCACGAAGCCGGCGGCCTCGGGGTAGCGCTCGAGGGTGAGGAAGGCGGGGCGGTCGTCGACCACCGAGGCGTTCCATCCCAGCCCGGCCGCCGCGCGGACCATGGGGATCGCATCGTGGCCCGCGCCGCACACGAGTAGGCGGAGCGGCGGCTCAAGGACCTCCACGAAGGCCCGGACATCGCCCGGGAGGGTCCGGATCTCGGAGCGTTCCAACGCGAGCTGCTCGCCCCCCACGGCCAGCGCCTCCAGATCCACATCGGCGTCACCGAGCGTTCCCTGCGGGTCGCTGCCGGGAGCCACCACGAGCCGTGCCCCGGGTTCGACCCCGGCGCGCCCCGACTCCAGCACGGTCACCAGGCAAACCGGGCGCGCCTCCTCCAGCGCCATGCGGAGCGCCCCCGCGACCTCGGCTGCCTGCTCGGCGGGCTCGATGAACACCTCGATCGCGCCGTTGCAGCCGAGGCCCAGTCCCCACACCGCGTCGTCGTCGGCGGTGAGGTCCCAGCCCGCCAGGCGTGCGGTGCCCTCGTCCATCACCACGCGCGCGAGGTCCGCCACGTCGCCTTCGAGACAGCCGCCGCTGATGTTGCCGATCGGGGCGCCTTCCTCCGGGACCAGCAGGCGCGCGCCGGGCCGTCGATAAGTGGAGCCGCGCACCGCCACGATCGTCGCGAGCGCCATGCGTTCTCCACGGGCCGACAGCGACTCGATGGCCGCGAGCACGTCGCCGATCTCGCTCATAGCCTGGATGGTAGCCGCGGTTCGCGAACCGTGTGCCGGGCGCGCTAACGCTCGGGGTCCCGTGCGCCGATAGCGGAACGGGGATGAGTGACACCTTCGCGTTCCGTGGGGTACCGATACCGCTGCGTCGCCGCGTCAGTCCGCGAGCCGTCAAGGTCGTGGCCGTGGTGCTGGTGGTGGGCTTAGCCGTGAGCTGGTTCGGGCGGTGGGTGGCCGCGAGCGAGCGAGCGAGCCTGCAGAGCGCCCCCCGCCCCCCCGCAGCCAACCTCGTGGACACCCTGAGCGGGGCGGAAGTCCCAGCAGCCGTGGGCGCCCCTGCAGCGGTGCCGCCCGAGGATTTTCAGGCGCGGGCCACCGCGCACGACGCGCTGGTCGCCGCGCGGCACATCGCGCACGGCAAGGTCTCGGTGATCGAGGCGGGGCCGGCGCAGCTTGCCGAGGCGGTCCCCGGGGTTACCTTCGCCGATGGGCCGTCGGCGGCTCCGCAGGTGGTGAGCGTGGCCGCCACCGGCGACGCGTGGGCCGCCGCGGTGATGTCGGCGACGGGCCGCTGCTTCTACCTGCGCCTGAGCGCCCACGGCGAGGTCGCCTACGGATCGTCCACCACCGATTGCACCGGGGTCGCCGCGCTCCGTGCCTTCGGCGACGCCTGGTAGCGCTACGTGCCTCGGTTCGCGCGAACGACAGCACCCCGCTAGACTCCGGCGCTACACCGATCGACCATCCAGGTTCGCCGAAGGAGGGGTTCGTCCGTGACGCACGTGAGCGTGTCCGTGAACGGGGAGCCGCGTGAGGCCGATGTCGAGCCGCGCACGTTGCTCGTGTACTTCTTGCGAGAGACCCTCGGTCTCACCGGTACCAACGTCGGCTGCGACACCTCGAGCTGCGGCACGTGCACGGTGCTGCTCGACGGTGAGTCCGTGAAGTCCTGCACACTCCTGGCCGCGCAGGCCGACGGCCGCGAGGTCACCACCATCGAATCGATCGCCGACGGCGATCAGCTCAGTCCCTTGCAGGAGGCGTTCCACCGCAACCACGGTCTGCAGTGCGGCTACTGCACGCCGGGGATGGTGATGGCCGCCACGAGCTACCTCAAGGAGAACCCGTCGCCCACGGAGGAAGAGGTCCGCGAGGCCTTGGAGGGGAACCTCTGCCGCTGCACGGGATACCAGAACATCGTGAAGTCGATCCTCGACGCCGCCGGCGCGATGAGCGGCGCGGAAGGCTAGGGGGGAACCGATGGTCGCCACCGAACCGTTCATCGGCCGGCAGGTGCTCCGTAAGGAGGACCCCGAGCTGCTCGCCGGTCAGGCCAACTACATCGACAACTGGACGATGCCCGGCATGGTCTGGATGGCCATGGTCCGTCCCCCGTACGTGCACGCCACGGTCGATGCGATCGACACCGCGGTCGCCGAGGCGATGCCCGGGGTGGTCGGGGTGTTCACGGCCGCGGACCTCGACATGGGCCAGCTCCCGTTCGTGTGGCCCATCACCGAGGACATCAAGGTGCCCGTGCACTTCCCGCTCACGAAAGACAAGATCCGCTACAACGGCGACGCGGTAGCCGTCGTGGTTGCCTCGTCGCGAGAGGCCGCGCTGGACGCGGCCGAATCCGTCTCCGTGCAGGTGACGGAGCTGCCCGCCGTTACGGACATGGCGTCCGCGATGGCCGACGGCGCCCCGCTGATCCACGACGAGATCGAGTCCAACGTTTCGGTGCACTGGGATCACGGCAGCGTGGGCGACATGACCGTCTTCGAGACGGCGCCCGTGGTGGTCCACGAGACGTACCACCAACCCCGGCTGATCCCCAACGCGATGGAGCCGCGCGGCTGCCTGGCTTACGGCGTCCCCACGATGGACGAGTACACGCTCGTCTCCTCCACCCAGATCCCGCACATCGCCAAGGTCACGCTCTCTGGCGTGTGCGGCATCCCCGAATCGAAGTTCCGGGTGATCGCGCCCGACGTGGGTGGGGGGTTCGGCTCCAAGTTGAACGTCTACGCCGAGGAAGCGCTCGCCGTCTCGTTGTCCAAGAAGCTGGGGCTCCCGGTGAAGTGGATCGAGGAGCGCAGCGAGAACTACGTCGCTACGATCCACGGCCGCGGCGTCACGCACGACTGCACGATCGCGGGGACCGAGGACGGCAAGATCCTCGGCGTGAAGTTCGTGGAGATCGCCGACATGGGCGCGTACTACCAGCTGCTCACGCCGGGGATCCCCGAGCTGGGCGCATGGGTGTACATGGGACCGTACGTGCCCGAGACCTACCACTACGAGTTCCGAGGGATCCTCACGAACTGCACCCCCACCGATGCGTATCGAGGAGCGGGCCGTCCCGAGGCCACGTACGTGGTCGAGCGCATCGTGGACGCGTTCGCGCGGGAGGTGGGCAAGGATCCCGCCGAGCTGCGCCGCATGAACCTGCACCCGCCGTTCAACGAGGCCACGACGTCCGTGTGTGGACTCAACGTTGACTCGGGCAACTACGAGCCCCTGCTGGACAAGGCGCTGGAGCTGAGCGGTTACGCCGAGGTCCGCAAGGAGCAGGCGGCCCGCCGCGAGCGCGGCGATACCGTCGCCCTCGGGATCGGGCTGTCCACCTACATCGAGATGTGCGGGCTCGCACCGTCGAACATCCTGGGTGCGCTGCGCTACGCGGCGGGCGGCTGGGACGGGGCCACGATCGAGTGCCTGCCCACCGGGAAAGTGATCGTGAAGACCGGGACGTCGCCGCACGGCCAGGGCCACGAGACCAGCTGGTCGCAGATCGTGGCCGACGGGCTGGGCGTGACGCCCGACGACATCGAGGTCCTGCATGGGGACACGATGATCACGCCGCTCGGCATGGACACGTACGGCTCGCGTTCGCTGAGCGTTGGCGGGGTCGCGCTGCACTTCGCTATGGAGAAGGTCAAGGCGAAGGCGCGCACGATCGCGGCGCACGAGTTGGAGGTCAGCGAGGACGACCTCGAATGGGCGGAGAGCAGCTGGCGCGTACAGGGCGCCCCCGACAAGGCGAGGACGATCCCGGAGATCGCCCTGTCCGCATGGCACGCGCATGACCTGCCGGCGGGGACCGAGCCGCACCTGAACGCCACCGCCGTCTACGACCCTCCCAACTTCACGTGGCCCGCGGGTGCGCACATCTGCGTGGTCGAGGTGGATACGGAGACGGGCAAGACGGAGATCGTGAAGTACGTGGCGGTGGACGACTGCGGCATCATCATCAACCCGATGATCGTGGAGGGTCAGGTGCACGGCGGCGTGGCCCAGGGCATCGCCGAGGCGCTGTACGAGGAGGCCATCTACGACGAGAGCGGCAACCTCATCACGTCGTCCATGACGCAGTACCTCGTTCCGTCCGCGATGGAGATCCCCACCCTGATCCTGGACAACAGCCAGGAGACGCCGTCCACCACCAACCCGCTGGGGGTGAAGGGCATCGGGGAGGCCGGGACGATCGCCGCCCCGCCCGCCGTCGTGAACGCCGTCGTGGACGCCCTCAGCCACCTCGGGGTCACGAACGTCGCCAAGCCGGCCTCACCCGAGCGGGTCTGGCGAGCTATCCAGGACGCGAAGGGAGGTGCCGCATGATCCCCGCGCCGTTCGAGTACGCGCGCGCCGAGAGCATCGATCACGCGATCGAGCTGCTGGGCACGAGCGAGGACGCGAAGATCATCGCGGGCGGGCATTCCTTGCTCCCGCTGATGCGGTTCCGCCTCGCCCGGCCCGACCTGCTGGTGGACATCGGCCGCATCGACGACCTCTCCTACATCCGCGACGACGGTGACGCCGTGGCCGTGGGGGCGCTCGCCCGCCACCACGACGTCGCGAACAGCGAGTTGGTGCAGACGGCGTGCCCGATCGTGGCCGACACGGCGGGACAGATCGGCGATCCCCAGGTCCGGCACATGGGGACCATCGGTGGATCCGTGGCCCACGCCGATCCCGCCTCCGATCTGCCCACGGTCCTGGTGGCGCTCGGTGCCGACCTGGTGATCCGCGGCGCCGGCGGCGCCTCGCGCACGGTGAACGCGCGCGACTTCTTCCAGGGTCTGTTCACGGCCGATCTCGCGCCCAACGAGGTGCTCGCCGAGGTGCGCCTGCCCAAGACGACGGGCGGCTGGAGCTACCTGAAGTTCCATCGGCGGGCCCAGGACTGGGCGCTCGTGGGCGTGGCCGCGATCCAGCAGAACGGCAGCGCCACCGTGGCGCTCACGAACATGGGGGAGACCCCGCTGCGCGCGGCCGGTGTGGAGGAAGCGCTGGCGGGCGGCGCCGACCCGGCCGCCGCGTCCCTGCGCGCGGACGAGGGCGCAGCACCGCCTTCGGACGCGTTCGGGAGCGCCGAGTACCGCCGGGAGCTGTCCAAGGTGCTCGTGCGCCGCGCCCTGGAAGAGGCGATGGGCGGCTGACCGAGACGCCTCCGGGGACCATGGGAGGCGGCCGTCTTCCCCGGCTCCACATGGCGGACACACTGAGCGGAACGCAACGGAGGGGGAGGGGTTCTGCATGAGGAGACTCGCAGCTGTGATCGCTGCCGCGGCGCTGATCGGCGCCGCCGTAGCCGCTATCGCGCCGGCCGCCGCCGCGCCGAAGGCGCCGCGCGCGGCCATCGGGTGGGGACGGTGCGACGACCATGGGTTGCGCAACGCCGGCGCCCGCTGCGCCATGTTGGACGTCCCACTCGACTACGCGAACCCCGGCGGCACGAAGATCCAGATCGCGCTCTCGCGGATCAAGCACACGACCTCGGACGCCAAGTACCAGGGCGTCATGCTCGTCAACCCCGGTGGACCGGGGGGCTCGGGACTCGGCCTCGCGACGCTTGGGCAGTACGTGCCGAACCATGCCGGCGACGCATATGACTGGATCGGTTTCGATCCTCGCGGCGTCGGGTCCAGCGAGCCGTCCATCTCCTGCGTCCCCAACTACTTCCATGGGGACCGTCCCCCATACATCCCGAAGACCCACGATCTCGTCGCGACGTGGCTCGGGCGTTCCAAGCACTACGCGAACCGATGCAACGCCGACGCCTCCTCGCTCCTGCCGCACATGACGACGATCGATGCCGCCAAGGACATGGACAGCATCCGTCAGGCACTCGGCGTGGCAAGGATCAACTACTTCGGCTTCTCCTACGGGACCTACCTGGGGCAGGTCTATGCCACGTTGTTCCCGGGGAAGATCCGCCGGGCGGTGTTCGACGCCAACGTAGATCCGCGCAACGTCTGGTACCAGGCGAACCTCAACCAGGACGTGGCCTTCCAGCGGACCCTCGAGATCTGGTTCCGGTGGGTGGCGAGATACGACGACGTGTACGGACTCGGCAAGACCGGGAAGGCCGTAGAGAAGCGGTACTACGCGGTGGCGCGCCAACTGACGAGGAAGCCGGCAGGGGGCGTGGTGGGTCCCGACGAGTGGAACGACGCGATCCTGTATGCCGGGTACTACCAGTCGGTGTGGACCTACCTCGCCGATGTCTTCTCGAGCTGGGTGCACCATCACTCCGTGAAGAAGCTCGTGGGCGCGTACGAGTGGGCCGACGGGCCCGGGGACGACAACGGCTTCGCTGTGTACAACGCCGTTCAATGCACCGACGTCCAGTGGCCGCCGTCGTGGAGTACGTGGCGCCAAGACAACTGGGCCACCTACGCGAAGGCGCCGTTCGAGACGTGGGGCAACGCCTGGTACAACGCTCCGTGCTTGTATTGGGCGGCTCCCGCCGGTGTGCCCACCGTCGTGGACGGGGGTAGCGCCAGGGTCCTCCTCATCGACGAGACCCTCGACGCGGCCACGCCCTATCCCGGAAGCCTCTACGTTCGCCACGTGTTCGGGTCCTCGAGCTTGATCGCCGAGCCGGGTGGCACCACGCACGCGGGCTCACTGTTCGGCAACGGGTGCGTGGACAACCGGATCGCCAAGTTCCTGAGTTCCGGAGTCCTGCCACCTCGTCAACCCGGCTACGGCGCCGACGTGAAGTGCAAGCCGCTGCCCAAGCCCGTCCCGGAAACGGCGCGGCGCCCCCTGAGGCCCGGTCCAAGCCTGCGGGCTCGGCTGATCCCGATCTACGGCCCCTGAACCGTGGGTCCGAACCGAACTGGCACCGACACGAAGGAAGGGGGCGGCCGATCGGCCGCCCCCTTCGCGTTGGATCGTGGAACCGAGCGAGCTATCGCCACCCGATCTCGACGTCCGTGAACACATCGGTCTCGCCGATGCCGGTCTTCGCGAAGGCCGAGTCCCGGCCGTCGGTCCACACCGGATAGATCACATCGGTGTTCGCGGCGATCCCGCTGTAGTCGCCGATGAACGCCCCCGACGTGAAGAACCCGATGTCCGGGTTCCAGGTCGCGGTGCTGATCCGCAGGTTCCTCCACGACCGGCCGTCGTTCGTCGAGCGAGCCTCGAAGGTCCCGATCTTGTGGTTCCTGGGATCTTGGCGCCGGTCCAACCACACGGCTACGAACCGACCGCGCTGATCGGCGGCGATCCACGGGAAGAACTGGTTGTTCCGTGCCGCCTTCCCGTTCTCGAGGCTGATCGTCTTCGCGTTTGACCAGGTCATGCCTCCGTCGTGGGACAGGCTCACGTCGATGTTGCCGTTCGCCCGGCCCGAGATGTAGTTCGTGTAGACGTAGGCGAGGGTGCCGGTCTTCGGGCTGTACGCGAGCGAGATGGTGTTCGGAGCCCGGAAGGCCGTGGTCGGCAACAGGTCGGCAGCGTCGGGATTGTCCTTCCACTGACCCGGCTTGTTCACCTTTACGGGCTTCTTCATGAAGCTCGCCCCGCCGTTCGTGGACCGCTGGAACCGCATGCCGTGATCGATGCTCGAGTTGCATTCCTCTAGCGCGTAGGCCACGTCCAGGGTGCCATCCTTCTCCACGACCGGTACCGAGAACTGGTTGGCTGACTCGCCCACGCCCGTGCCACCGAAGTCATCCGGCACGACCGCCTTATCGGTCCACGTCGTGAGTTGCGGGTTCACGGCCGGCACGTCGTCGGTGTAGGAAAGCCGGATCGGGCACGAATCGCTCGACCCGTCCGCCGCGATGTGGAACCGTGTGTAGCTGACGTACAGACGGCCGTAGAAACGGCTGTGTCGGTTGTTGTCGACGGCGATGTACGGCTTGTCGTTGAAGATGGAGCCGTCCACGGTGTCGGTGGCCGCGTCGTAGTTCGTGGCAGCCACGGCTGCCTGGCGCCCGGGTGTCCACGTTGCGCCCTTGTCCAGCGAGACGTAGATCTGGATCTCGGAGGGAGCCTGCGTGCGGAAGAAGCAGAGCTGGCTCATGTAGAAGGCGTGATCGCGCGAGCTGTAGGCGACGGACGGGTCGCCGCCGCTGCACCCGTCACGGGTCGGGAAGAAGACCGGAACGACGCTCGTGCTCGACCAGTGCTTCCCACCGTCGGTGGTGCGCATCACGATGTTGCCGCCACTGACGTAGTCGTTCGCAGCCGCCACCGCGACCTTGGGGTTGTCGGTGCTGTAGGCCACCGACTCTTCGTTCTGCGGCATGGGCGGGTAGCTGTCGCTATTCATCTGAACGTTGCCGCCGTGGTTCTTCGATGGCGCGGCGAAACGCGGCGAGAACCCGGCCTGTGCCCGGACCACGGCCGGGTCCAAGCTGAACCGCACGCCGTTGGAGATGCCGCCCGAGAATCGCTTCACGTGCAACACCCACCGTGGCGCGGCACTTCTGGCCACGACGGTTTGCGGCGCGATCAGGCCCAATGTGGCCATCACTACCGCGCCCGCTACGAGCAAGCGGAATCGATGCATGTACTACCCCTCCCTACGGGCCCCGTTCGGGGGACCGGCCCGCCGGCCCCCTCTCGAGCCGGACGTCCCTTCTACGCCCTCGAGACGGCTACGTCAAATGGCATACAGCAAGAGCCGTATGCCACGTGGGAGTCAGCGGGGAACCGGGCCGGCTTCGAGGGGCTCGCCGATCGATGCACCGATCGGGGACAGAGTGGTCTAGCGTGGGTGACGACGACGGAGCACCGCGAAAAGAGGAGACACGATGAAGGCGATCGTCCAGGAACGGTTCGGCTCACCGGACGTCCTGGGATTGAAGGACATCGACCCTCCCGAGGTGGGGGCCGACGACGTGCTGGTTCGGGTTCACGCGGCCGCGCTCAACCCCGCCGACTGGCACATCCTTCGAGGTGACCCGCTCGTCGCGCGGCTCATGGGGGTAGGGCTGACGAAGCCGAAGACCCCCGTTGCCGGGAGCGACGCGGCGGGCGTGGTGGAAGCGGTGGGCGAAAACGTGCGCGGGGTGCGGCCCGGTGACGAGGTGCTCGGCTTCTTCCGCGGCGCGTTCGCCGAGTACGCGTGCGCCGCCGAAGACAAGGTGGTGCCGAAGCCCGCCGACCTGACCTTCGAGCAGGCGGCCGCCATACCCATCGCGGCGACGACGGCCCTGCGCGGGATCCGCGACGTGGGCGCGGTGCAGGCGCAACAGCAGGTGCTCATCAACGGGGCCGGCGGCGGCGTGGGTACCTTCGCGGTCCAGATCGCGGCGGCGCTCGGCGCCGAGGTCACGGGGGTATGCAGCGCGGGCAATGTCGAACTGGTGCGCTCGCTGGGCGCCGTGCGTGTCATCGACTACACGACGGAGGACTTCACCGACGGGCCCACGCGGTACGACGTGATCCTCGACAACGTGAGCGACCTCCCGCTCGCTCGGCTGCGTATGGCGCTCACCCCGAAGGGGACCCTGGTGCTCAACGGTGGTGGTTCGCCCGGCCACGTGTTCGGGCCGGTCGCCGGGATCGTCAAGGCGCTCGTGGTCAACCTGTTCGTCTCGCAGCGACTTCGACCGCTCCCGTCCAAGGAGAACCGGGAGGAGCTGCTCGCGGTGACGCGGTTCTTCGAGGACGGGAAGCTCACGCCGGTCGTCGATCGGACCTATCCGCTTGCGGACACGGCCGAGGGCCTGCGCCACGTGGAGCAGGGGCACGCGCGCGGCAAGGTCGTCGTCACCGTGGCGTGAGGCGAGAACCCGCCGGGGCCGCTCCTCGCAGGGAGCCAACAGCCGACGGGTTCTCCACTGCTTAAGATCAGGCGGCGCCGGTCTCGTGGAGCCGCACGGCCTTCCGCGCGCGCACCACCACCATCGCCAGCAGCAGGGCGGCGATCGCCACGAGCTGCCCGCCGCTGATCACCTTGTTGACATCGACGGCGGGGCGCCACTGCACGTCGTCGTCCTTGAAGACGAATACGCCGGCGGGGCGGGCGTTCAAACCGAAGCCGCTTCCGCGACCCGAGCCCTCGCCGTTTGGTCCCTCGCCTCCGCCGCCGCCCGCCCCGCCCTGCACCCGGGCGGCCGGCACGATGACCACGCCGTCCTTCTCCACGGGTTCGCCGAACACACGGCTCACCGTCATCGCGTCCTTGGCCTTCTCGATCGTCTCCATGACATCGTTCTTCGCGTCCATCGGGCGCCTCCTTCCTCGCGACGACGCCGCCCTCGACACGAGCCGCTACGTCGGCGTCACCTCTACCACCATACAATCGCGGGGGGAGACCGCCGAACCCGCCGACCGTCCCGCAGCAAAGGGGCGTTCGTCCGCGGATGTCGTGTTCGCGGTTGGACGCGGCGAGGCGTTCTCGCCCTCCATCAGGTCATCGAGGTCGGTCGGGCCTCTCTCGGCCAGGCCCAGGCGTAGTAGACGATCGCCCCGAGCAACATGACTTCGATAGCGCTGCCGAGGACGTAGTAGTTCCAGTCGCCGATCGCACCACCGATGATGGTGAGGGCGTACACGACGCTTAGGGCGATGTTGGCGATCCGGTTGACTCCTGGGCGGAGGATGAGTGTGAAGAACACCATCAGGCTGGGGATGGCGACATAGGCCGTAACCCCAAGGAGGAACGACTGGTTGACGGTGAACCCACCGACCGTGCCTGCCTTGAGGTCGGCCTGGTAGTCGGGCCGGTAGAGGCTGAAGAGATCGA
>Ga0315278_10001704_pt1 | contig 19424 bp, 18 predicted proteins | sample YL17G06_0_MG_FD_203880 | JGI IMG/M metagenome (GOLD analysis project Ga0315278, IMG submission 203880) | Sediment microbial communities from Yellowstone Lake, YNP, Wyoming, USA - YL17G06_0 | ecosystem: Environmental > Aquatic > Freshwater > Lake > Sediment | place: USA: Wyoming | collected... | reverse complement strand
AAATTGGCCAGTGCCCGGTTGTCCAGAACGATAGACCCATCCCATTCTAATCCGCGATCCTCCAATATTTGTACTGTGGATGCATTGAGATCGAAATGGGCCCCATTCTTTTTTAAGCCAAAAATTTTTAATAGCTCAGTGTCTTTGACTGGATCTTGGGTGTAGGATGGAAAAACTGGTATGAGCTTGATCGGGGTATCGGGGTTGAACGCAACCAACCAGATCACCTGTAAGTTTGGTCTTAGATTATCCAGTTGTTTTACATTGACTAATAATAAATTGATCTGCCCGGCATTAGGTATGCTTGGCAAAGGGAAGACGGCATCAGCCTGATTTATGGAGGAGAGTTGGGGCGTGGTTTTCTGACCCAACCAATAACCCACCAATGCTGAAAGCGTGAAGACAAATGCGTAGCCAGCCGCGAGGGAGGCTCTCATGAGGATGGCCTCTTGAGAATTGTTTTGTGTATGTGTTTCTTTATGATCCCCTTTTGGATTTGGGGAACAGCCAGAGCAGTGTCGAAGGATTCCCCTGTGCTAGAAGACACCCTGCGTAACTGGATAGCAGCAGGATGCAGACTGCCGTCTGCTAGTACCAGGCTGGCAGGACTATAGAAGAATTCTTCAGGGGAGGAGGGGGTAAGACCATTAAAGAAAGCTGCTCCGATATAGAGTTGAGCTTTGAGCAGTTTGTAAGCATTGTAAACCCAAGATGCCTGTTCTTCCATCGAAGCGAGCTGGCTGGGCCAGGAAAAACCTGTGATCCAGATAAGATCCGTGCGGTGATTGTTTTGAAGCATAAAATTGCGCACAAATTCATAATGCCGGAGTACACCGAGCTCACCTTGTGCAGGATCAGAGATTGGCTGGCCAACGATTTCCTGATAGCGGAGTCCTACAATCGGTGTTGGCATCCCGGCCTCGTAGAATTTCTTCAAGAAGGTCAGGTCATCGATGTCTCCAGCGCTTGGGGTTGTAGAAAGAGGGCTGAAGCTGGGGATCACATAAGCCTGGAGATTCTGATTGGCTAAAGCATTTCGTGCTATTTGGATCATTCCAATATAGGCTTCTGGATTGGGAGTGGTGCCCCAGCCGCGCCCGGTGTTGGCTCCAGGGAAAAGTTCCACGACCAATAGCGATCCGTGATAGCTGCTGACCATCCGCAAGGTGATGGCAGCCGTGGTATCTGGGTTGGGACCACTCGGAGTCATTGCCCAGGCTGGAGGGTTCGATATTGAAACCAAAACACTCAAGTTTTTTTGCCGGGCCTGGCCGATCAATTCAAACAAGGTGGAAAAATCAGGTTCCACATCGGGGTTAGGCCAGAGGCGTGCCCAGTCGAAATTTACGGCGATCCAATCCAGGCCAATATCAGGGGCCAAAGCCAGAGCCTGTGTTATTTGCTGTCCGGTCGTAGATACTCTTGCGCCGTAGCCAAACTCAGGCGAATTTGGCAGACCAGAGGCTGCTTCTGCTGTCAAGCCGGTGCTGGAAAACAAAAGCAAAGCGAGCATGACCGCGTAGATTATTTTTTGGGTTTGCATTGCTTTACCATCCTGGTACATTTACTTTCAAGTAACCCATGAAAAATCCCAGGCCAAATCCTAGGATACAAACGCAAAATAGAAAGACGAGATGTAACCTCGCAGAAGGATGGATTGGACGGATAAATGATATCCAGGTATCACGGATATGCTGCAAGCCTTTCATTAACCAAAAAAGCATATCCCAGAATATGATTTCAAATCGAGCGTAACTGGCTCGTGCTTTGATCATGTTGTTTGCCTCCTGCGATGCACCGTTATTGTTTCGCAGCGAACAATCGTATTCTTACCTAGAAGTAGTAACTTTAATAATCTTGCCTTCTAGGGTGGCGATCACCCGCACCCAGCGGTTTAAAATTTTGCCTCCCGCTGTGGGGACTCTGCTCTCGTAAGTCAGCAGGTATGTCGGGGCAGTCGATCTGCTACTGGCTTTTGGAGCTGCCTGCAAGCGTACTTTAGGCTTTGTTCCCGCAAATTCAGGAAATTGTTTGTGAATAGAACGGGAAATGATTTCGATGGCTTCTGTTTCCATTCTTACTATCTAGCCCTTCGTAAAAAGGCAGGCACATCCAGATCGTTTGACGCAGGGGCAGAAATACTTTCTCGGGATATTTTTCTAGACCCTGTTTCACTTGTCTGGGCTGGGTTGGGCTGAGTGATCGAAACCGGATTTTTGGTTGTCGCAGCAGAAGAAAAGCCCGGCAGGGTATCTTCGATCGACGACGCGCCTAAACCTGTCACAACCAGAATAACTTCGACGCGGTCATAGAAACGTTCGTCGTTGACGACTCCCATCACGATTTCTGCCTGCGGACCGGCCTGGTCCTGAAGGGTTGTTAAAGCCGTCTCGATTTCGAAGAGCGAGAGATCATCGCCAGCCGTGAAATTAACCAAGATACCTGCTGCATGGTCAAGCGAAGCCGAATCTAATAAGGGGTGGTGTAAAGCCTGGTCAATGGCTTTGATGGCTTTATTTTCACCTTCCCCCTGGCCAATGGACATCAGTGCGCCTCCGCCTAAAGTCATCAGGTGCCGGATATTGGAAAAATCGACGTTGATAAGGCCTGGGGTGGTGACTAGTTCAGTTATTCCTTGAACACCCTGGCGTAGAATGTCATCGGCCATGCGGAAAGCCAAATCCAAAGGCAGGTTGCGGGTTTCCAGATAAAGCAATCGGTCGTTCGGGATGGTGATGAGGGTATTGGTGATCGGGCGTAAGCGTGCCAATCCTTCTGCGGCATTGCGTTGGCGGCGGCCCATTTCAAACGAGAAGGGTGTAGTGACGACGGCGATGGTAACTGCACCCAGAGACCGGGCGATCTTAGCCGCGACCGGAATGGATCCGGTGCCTGTGCCGCCTCCCATGCCTGCAGTTAAAAACACCATATCCGCGCCCTTCAAAGCCTGGGCAATCTCCTTCCAACTTTCTTCAGCCGCGGCCTGTCCAGTAGCCGGATTGCCTCCAGCACCCAGGCCGCGCGTCGTTTTGGGCCCCAGGTGTATTTTTACTGGTGCCTGATTGCTGCGTAAAGCCTGGTGATCGGTGTTCGCGGTAATAAAATCGACGCCAGTAAGACCTAACTCGATCATCCGGTTGACCGCATTCGAACCTCCACCGCCCAATCCAAGAACTTTCAGGACAGGCTTATGGATGGCGATCTGTGTGGGGCGCGTTGGCGCATCGGGTGAATTTTGTGGAGGCATTGAACACCGGTCTATGGAATTGTGGGGTAAGGTGTCAAACATGGCGGATGTCCTTTATTTCAAAGATTAAATCGCTGATATCTTCAATGCAAGTTCTGTGCCATCTCCTTCGATATGTTCTACAACACAGCCTGAATTTATCAAGGTGTCGAGCGTATCAGTGGGAAAGCATGTCAGGTTTCCTAAGATCGTGACTCGGCTGGCATGGGTTGCTTCGAGAACTGAAAAACCGATGGTCGGCAGATATTTTTGGACGAATGGGCGGATAAGCTCGAAATGCCAGCCCGATATCCCCCAGGCATAAGAAGGGAGCAGCAGGTAATGGTGAATGGGCTTGGATGGAGCAGTGGGGCAGAAGAGTTCGTTCAGGACCTCTGGTCTAGGTTTGCGTGGATTTTGGGCATTGATCCACTGGCATATATGGTTGGCAACCGGAAGTGTGCTTCCATCCGGATGGAACCAGGCTTGGTCAGCGTGAGGGCTGTCTGAAGCGGCAGCCAGGAGCCAAAAATTGCATGCCAAAACGTTGCTCGTAACAGGCTCTATGCCAGCAGGAAGAGCCTCTGAGGAATTAGCTGTCATCAACTGGGCAATTGTTAAATTCATTTGCGTTTGCATCTGGGTATCTACAGGCGGATTGCCAGGTTGAGCATCATCCCCTAGACGGCTGCCTGCGCCGATTAAAATCACCCGGCAAGATTTACCCAGAATGGCTTGCGATAAGGCCAGGTACCAATCGAAGATCCGAAATCCAAGATTATCTTCTGATCCTGGTTTTGTTTGGTAGGGGGTAGCACCAGGCCATCTTTCAGGCCCCCCAGCTCCCCAGTTAAGCGAGCGGTTAGCTGACCAGGCATATGCGCCAAGCAAGAGCTTATCCTCCAGGCTCTGTGCTCCACGCCGGTGAATACTTTGCAGAGCAGCTTGCAGGAAAGCTGTATCCCAATAATCTCCACCCGGTTCCAGAGGAGAAAAAACGGGTGTCAGGCCCGCCAGGAGGGCAGTCTCTGCCAGAGGCAGGAAGATATCCAGAAACCGCTCCACCAGGTTATTTTGTGCCCAGGCATATGCCGGCCAGGCGGATCGCAGATTAGGCCGGTCAAAGAAACAAACATACTGCACCCCCCAGGAAGCATAAGTACCCAGGCAGGGGCGTACTTCACCAAGTACGGTGGAATTGATCGGTGCGTGGAAGTGCAAGATGGGCTTTATTCCCGCTTCGATCAGACCTTTGAGAAAATTTTCTGGAATCGCACGTTCAACTGGAGCTACCAGAGTGATCCAAGAAGCGCCCAGTTCCTGTAATATAGGCAGCCATTTGCTTAGATCGGAGTCGCGGTAATGAAGGGTATCTGGATAATAATGAAAACCCAGACGGTGATTGTCGTACTTGGGAGCCATGGCATTCTCCTGGAGAGACGGATGGGATCCATCCATGCAATGAGTGCATCCTGAAGGATGAAACTCACCTGAGTAGCCTGTTAGGGTGCAGGATTTATGCCATTTGGGAATTAATAGAAAGAGGCTAACAACCTTACAACTTTGATAGGTAATAACCGATGCATACCTATGTTATAATACTCATACCGCGTATTATCGCAAATTTTATCGTTGTATTATAGGAAGCCGTGTTCGCATACTGGCCTGAAAAGCGTCTATCCGGTTGATCTAAGGCGGAAGATGGGCGGAATTGGTTTTTTGCGAAATTATTTCATTGTCCTTCTGGTTGTTTTTAGTTTGATCCTGGCTGCTTGTGAACCCCAAGGTAAAGAAGCGGTTTCAGGGACGGATATATCTGCGCGTATATTCCCGATTGATACTCAATTTAAAAATATGGACAGCCGTCTTGAGAATATTTGCGGGCAGGGGATATCACCGTTATTCGAGAAGAACGGAAAAAAATATCAGTATACAATCTCATGCCTCTTTGTGTATGATCCGAATGCAGCCGCTGTAAAGCGGTATTCGGTCGCGCCTTTGGGGCGCAAGTGGAAGGTGGAAGAGCCAGCCGAACCCAACCCTCAGGAAGGGGATAAAATTTATGTCAATGGTCATGTGGTATGGGATGAGGTCATTCCGTTCTACACCAAATATGGTGCGGGCGTAATTGGCAGACCATTGACAGGTGTGCGCTTTTATCCTGACCTGAACCGGTATACTCAATATTTTGAGAACATGGGCTTTTTCCGGTTCGAAGATGATCCCGAAGGTGAAGTCCACCTGATGCCTTACGGGGCCTGGATGTGCGATAAAGCTTGCCGTCCGGGGCCTGTGATCAACAAGAATACTTCCACTAAACCCCCTGAATCCGATCCATCACCGGCATCTCAGGAGGCAGAAGCAGCCTTCAACACTACCGTTGAGCGTTTGGGAAGGGATTTTGTCGGCTTCCATCGTAGTGAAACCTACCAGGCCCAAGATGGGATGTTCGAGATGGTGTTTGATAATTTGGTGATGTTCTCTGCTCCGCAGAGTACGTTCCGTGTCCAGTTTCGTCCTTTACCACAGCTTTCAGGGATTCAACCCGAGCCTCCTGTGCCTCCTCTCAATGATCCTGGGATGGTCTTTTTCCCGACATTGAGGAATGACTTAGGATATAACATTCCGAAATTGTTTATGGATTATATAACCCTGCACGGCACTCTGGAGGTAAGTGGGAACCCGATCACTGAGCTGCATGCTTTGGGAAATGGGATCTCTCGGCAGTGTTTTGCCAATATTTGTTTGGAATACAATGCGAGGGCTCCAGAAACCTTACGTGTCCGTCCGGCAGCTTTAGGGTCCCAGTATCGGCAAAATCGCATCGGAGTTTTACCCACCGATCCGCCTGCTCCTCAGGTACAGCCTGTGGAAGTGGAACAGCCCACCCCCCAACCTGTTCTGACATCGCAAGCTTTGAAACTACAAGTATGGGAGCGCTATCCCATGCTGCCGCCAAACCAGGCCCAGGAAATCGGTGTAGCGTTGTTTGAAGGCATTCAGCCGTTGAGCAATGTCGGTTTTACGTTAACTGTGACTTTGCCCGATGGCTCTTCTAGTACCCATGTTATGCTTCCAACGGGCACAAATGGACAAACCTCCACCACATTGGATCCAATCGATGTCCCGATCGGGACGATCATCCCTTACCAGGTTTGTATTACCAGCCTACTTGACCGTCCGGTGTGTGTCGGTGAAAGCTTCATAATCTGGGACGGACAGTAACATTCTTTTCTCCCGGAAGTTGATTGTGCAAAACAAAACATACTCCGGGAGATTTTATTTAGCTTAAAGACCAGCTTTTCTAACCATGTCAGGGGGAAGGTGGCTGATATCGATAACTGGGTCATCACAGAAGAGCATGGCACGTTCGATAACATTGCGCAGCTCACGGATATTCCCAGGCCAGTGGTGTGCTTTGAGAACATCCATTGCACGCGGGGTAATGCCTGAAATATTCAAGCCCATGCGCGGGTTGTTTTGACGGATAAACAACCCTACCATTTCGGGAATGTCTTCTTTCCGTTCCCTCAGGGGTGGTATGTGCAGATCGACCACTTTAAGGCGGTAAAAGAGATCCTCGCGGAACTTGCCTTCAGCCATCATGCCTGGTAGGTCGCGATTTGAGGCAGCAATCAATTGAATATCCACATGGATCAACGCTGTACCCCCCACACGCCGGAAGGCGTGCTCCTCCAGCACACGCAGCAGCTTGGCTTGCATATCGAGAGGCATGGATGAGATTTCATCCAAAAACAGGATACCGCCATCGGCAATTTCCATTAATCCGTGTTTGCGTTTTTCCGCACTGGTGAAAGCCCCGGCCTCATATCCAAATAGTTCTGACTCAAGTACAGTGGGTTGGATTGCAGCGCAGTTAATTGCCACAAAAGGACGGCTTGTAGCAGCCTTGTTGCCGCCCGGTCCCATGCTGTGGATTGCACGCGCCAAAACCTCTTTCCCTGTTCCCGTTTCACCTGTGATCAGCACAGAAACACAGGCAGCCGCGGCGCGATAAGTCTGGTCGAGCAGGGTAGTCATGGCTGGGTTTTTTCCGACAATGAAATCCAATTCCGCATGCTGGGTGTTACGCAGGTGCACCAGCTCCCGGCGCATCGCCACAATTTCCAGTGCGCGCAGGATCGATTTTTCAAGCTGAGCCAGTTGGATCGGCTTTTGTAAAAAGTCATGCGCTCCGCTCTTCATCGCTTCAACAGCCATATCCACATCGCCATAGGCTGTGATGAGTATCACTGGCGGTCGCATGGGAAGCAGAGCGATATCTTCGAGAAGCGAAGGCCCATAACCATCCGGCAGTTGGACGTCCAGCAGAATGATATCCATATCTCCTTGCCGCAGCCTGTCTTTTGCTTCTTGTAAAGTAGCTGCGCCGATCACTTCATATCCACGCGCGGTAAGAAATGCCCCGATATTTTGCCGGGCATTTTCTTCGTCATCGATAATTAATATAGTTGCATTCATTTAAAATCCTTCATTTCCCTCTTCTGTGGCTGATTACTTGCGTAGGGTCGGGAAATGGACGCGGAACACCGTCACGCCAGGAATACTGGTGACACTGATCGAGCCTTTGTGGGCGGTGACAATGCGTTTGACAATCGCCAGGCCAATCCCGGTACCTCCTTGCTTTGTGGTAAAGAAAGGCTCGAAGATGCGATCTCGGATTTCCTCTGGGATGCCGGGGCCGGTGTCAGAAACACTGACTTCTACCAGGGGCCGTTCTCCTGCGTTGCGTAGAGACTGAATTTTGATCGCCAGCGTGCCACTGCCCTCGGTATCTTCGGTATGCATGGCCTGGGCGGCATTGCTGATCAGGTTTGTAAACACTTGTTCCATGGCCCGTAGATCTCCCTCCACTTGCGGCAGGCCATTTTCAACCTGAAATTGGCAAAGGATGTTATTCTGCTGCAATCGGTGTTGCCATCGATCTAACAGATTCTTCATCAAGCTGCCGAGATCTAAAGCCTCCATTTTATATTCAATCGGTTTGATGAAGGATAAGCCAGATTTAATGAGCTCAGTAAGGCGATTGCAGTCTTGTTGGAGCCGTTTAACATTTTCCAAGTTTGCGTCTCCGGGAGGTAGGTTGAGCTCCAAAAGCTTAATCTCCAGGAGCTGCAATCCGGTGCTGATGTTATTGATGGGATTTCGCACCTCGTGAGCAAAGCTGGCTGTGACTTCACCCAGCAGCGCCCTTTGTTCAAGGATTTCGTTTCGGATACGAAACTGCTCACGTTCACTGATGTCTTGGAATATAATAATTACTCCTCCAAGGCCAGTCTCGGTGTTGATCGGTGTGATTTGTAAGTTGGCAGGAAAGGTTTGCCCGTTCCGGCGGTACAACTTGGCATTATCCAAATGGTAAAAAGGCTGTCCATTTTGGACCGCATCCAGCGCTGGCTTGATCGCTTGATCGCTGATTATGATGTTCTCTGCCACTTGGCCTGCAACTTCACCAAATAAATATCCCAGAGATTGTTCTGCTGCTCGGTTCATATCACAAACCAGCAAGTCAGGATCGAGGATTACCAGGCTGTCTTTGATTTGATCTTTTAGTGTGTCTGCAACTGATAGGACATAGGTGTGTGATTGCAGCTCTTTGTTCAAGTGGTCAATCAGGGTATGTTGTTGGATGATGTTGGTCAGGTTTGCCGCCAGCAGCCTGAGCACTTCCAAAAGATTGGCGGGTGCGCTCGAGAGACCTCCTGTCACTACCAATCCGATCGTCGCATGAGGTTGGCCTAAGGGGATTGAAGCCAGATATGCCAGGCCATTCGAACGCGCCGCACGATGGAGACCCGTTGTCGCTCGTGTCCGAACTGACCACAGTATGGGACTTTGCAAACTCATGAAATCGCCAGGTGGGATTTGTTCGGGAAGCAGCCTGGTTTGGCCAGAGAAAGCGGTTCGTTCAAGGATCAGTTTATCTCCATTCACCTGGTATACTGCCAGGGCATGTGCTCCGCACAGCATTTGCCCGGCTTCCAATGCAGCTTGGATCGCCGCAAGAGGATCGTTTTTTTGTGAAGAATCTACCAGATCCTGCAAAGCTAGCCAAAATTGTGTCTGTGAATGTGTTTCGGATAATTTCTGTTCCTGGGATTTAATTGTTTCGATTTGGATAACAGCCCAAGCATACGCAGGGCCAGTATATTTGATCTTAAGATTAACCTCGGTTTGTATCCCACTCCGTTTTCCCAGAACACAGTGAATGTTAGTGGGTGGTATGAAATTCTTAAACGATTCACTCAACCTGGGTTGTCCTTCAAGAGGAATAAGCAAATTGTCCACATCGTAACCGGACAGTTCTTTTCGAGAGAAAGCCGTCAGCGCCACTGCTAGTGCGTTAGCCATGATCAGCCGGTTCTCCCCTACATCGGCAACAATGGCTGCCTCCGGAATCATATCCAGGAGAGTTTCGAGTTCAGAAAATCCCAGCGGGGAATGTTTTTTGGTAATTAATCCAGAAATCGCAGCAGCACTTTTCATATAATGGGTTTTCAGCGATTATAACGACTAATGGCGCAGGCGTAAATGGGCGGGTAATATTCCTTCCATCGCCCTATATTTTGCTACAGTGCGCCGGGCAACGGGGTAGCCCTTCTTGGCTAACATATTTGCCAGGTCGGCATCGCTGAGGGGCAGAGTCTCATGCTCGATGAGCTTCTTAAGGGTCGTTCGAATGTGTAAACTACGATCGAAGAAGCGTGCCAGTGGGATGATATGACCATTTGGGATTTGTACGGCTTTGTCGGAAACGGCACGAGAGATCGTTGCTTCGTGCAGCTCGAGTTCATCCGCCAGGGCGGCGCGTGTTACGGGTAGCAGGTATTCATCGCCATATAGGATAAATTGACGCTGAACCACCACCAATCTCTGCATCATGCGCACAATGGTATGGTTGCGCTGCTGGATGCATTTCACGAGTAAAGAAGCATGTTCCATATCTGCTTTCCACTGTTCCATTTTTCCTTCGGGAGCTTGCTGCAGCGCTTCTCGGAATAAGGGATTGATGCGCAGGGTGCCTCGGATTGGAAGAGCGATCTCAACTACCAGCGGGGTGTCCTGCTTTTCATGCAGCCGGGAAATGATGATATCCGGCGAATAATAGACTTGCTGTAAGTTGGCTCCTGCCGGATGGCTGGAATTATTTTCTCCCCAATGCATCCGAGCAGGGAAAGGGTTCAGATTATCACCGATGAAGCAGGCAATTTCCCGCGCCTGAGATGAAGGAATATTGAGCAGGCGGCCTAGCTCGATGTAACGGCGCCGGCTGAGCAGCTCAAAGCCTTTTCGGACGGCTAAGGAGGCCAGTGCGGGAACGGGTCGCGTTTCTCCCAGAACTTCGAGCTGCACCAGCAAAGCTTCTTGAGGCGTCTGTGAGCCGACGCCAAGTGGTTCAGAGCGCTGAATCAGGCGGATGATCCGTTCGACTTTGGAAAGGGGGATGAAATGATATCGGGCGATTTCCGCTGGGGTGACGGTCAGCAGCCCATCTTCATTGAGTGATGTGAGGATATGCACTGCCACCGCCCGTTCATCGGGTTTGAGTTCGGGTGCAATTTGCCGTAAGACGAATGCAGGCAACTCTTCGATACTGGATGTGTAATCATCCTCTGAATAATCTTCCTCAGAAACCAGCGCCCGGTCGTGGGAAAAGAAATCATCGCGCGAAGATAGGAAAACGATAGGTTCCTCTGATGTGGTAAACTTGGGCTGAGAGCATAAAGGACAGAGTCCCCGCCCGGACAGAATCCGTCCGCAGCCAGGGCAGCGTGTCTCTTCGATCAGTTCCAAGGCCGGGTTGGAGGACAGTTCTGCCTCGATCTTCTGGCGCAGCTCGACGGTGGTCAATTCCAGGAGCGTCATGGTTTGTGCCAGGTGGGCGGTGGTCAACGGACGTAAGGAGGGGGAGTGTCGTTGGAGTAACATGTCATTTGCTCGGATGTATAGTCATATTGTACCAGGTTGCAAGAATCGTGCCATACAAAATTGTGCTAAAATGGAGTTGTCCAATTCCTTCGAGGTGAACATGCTGCGATCCTTTTTTATTTACCTGTCTAAAGCTACGTGGGCTCGTAATACCGTCACCGATTGGTCGGTTGCCAGACGCATGGCTTCTCGTTTTGTGGCAGGCGACCAACTCGAAGATGCTCTCAAAGTCATTCTGATGCTTAATGGCAGGGGTATCAATGCCACATTAGATCATCTCGGCGAGCACACCACAAATGCCGCCGAAGCTCTCCAGGCAACCCAGGATATTCTGAAAGCATTGGATGGTATTCAGCAGGCAGGGGTGCGTGCTAATGTCTCTATCAAGCTTACTCAGATTGGGCTGGCTGTTGATCTGGCTCTCTGCGCCGAGAATCTGCGTATCATCCTGGAACGTGCCTGGAATTTGGGGAATTTCATCCGCATCGATATGGAGGACTCTCCCGTCACGCAGGTGACGCTAGACTTTTTGCGTCAGATGCGTCACCAGGGCTACCAAAACGTAGGGATTGTTATCCAAGCCTATCTGTACCGCAGCTCAATAGATGTCGAGAAACTGGTCAAAGACTGCTTCAAAGTGCGCCTGTGTAAAGGGGCATACAAAGAGCCCGTTGAGGTCGCTTTCCCCAGGAAACGCGATGTGGATGCTGCGTACGACCGGCAGGCAGAGCTTCTCATCCGAGGGGCACTGGAACAGAGTTGCCCGGTGATCAGCGAAGACGGTAAGATACCTCCCACACCCGCCCTGGCGACCCATGATGAGAAGCGTATCCTCTTTGCCAAAGCCCTGGCAGAGAAAGTAGGTTTGCCAAAACAGGCGTTAGAATTCCAGATGCTGCACGGCATCCGCCGCGACTTGCAGGAACAGTTAACGGCTGAAGGTTACCCGGTGCGTATCTATGTGCCCTACGGCACACAGTGGTATCCTTACTTCATGCGCCGCCTGGCCGAACGCCCAGCCAATGTTTGGTTTATCGTCTCAAATTTCTTCAGAAAATAAGAGGCGTTTTCGCCTCAGTCTTCGAAGACCAGATACTGGGTTGTAGCTTTGGAGAGATCAGTGTATTCTCCCCGGTAGGTTTCAGGCAGCAGGGAGGCTAATTGATACATGATCTCGTCCACCATCTGCTGGCGAACAGCGCTCTTGGCTGTGACGCCCGGAGATGCCAGCTTGAAAGGTCTTCCCACAACGAAGTGGAATTCTGAGCGGTGCAGGCGTTTCAAGTTTTGTATATAATCATCATGACCATAATACACCACCGGCAGCAAAGGGGCTCCGCTGCGCATCGCCAGCATGACAACACCCGGATGGCCGCGCCGTAAGCGTCCATCACCGCTGCGCGTACCTTCAGGGGTAATTGTCAAAATTTTGTCCTCTGCTAGAATCTGCAAGCCCTGGCGCAGCGCGGCGGTATCGGCCTCGCCGCGGCGGATTGGAATCCCTTCCCAAAGATCAAACAGCCATCCAAGCGCTGGGTTATCCCAAGACTCAGCCTTGGCATAGCCGGTCACAGGGCGGGGTTGGAGGTGGGTAAAAACGAGCGGGACTTCGATAAAATTAATGTGATTACATACAAGGATGAGCGGGCCTCGTTTGGGAACTTTGGCAAGCTGTTCATCGTCTACCCGGCAAAGCAAACGGGTAATGCCCTTGACAACCGTATTAACTACGCGGAAGGTCAGACTCATCTCTTCTGAGGATCTGTGCAGATGATTTCCAGCGCCTGTGGGACAATTTTCATGGAGAGTTTTTCGCCTTCCGTGCACAGGGTTTCACCATCGGAGTGCGCTGGCAGGCTGCCTTCTACGGCTGTGACCGAAATCATAGCGGTGCGCGCAAATCGGATTACTGGATGACCTTTTTGGGTGCCCTGCATGAAGCGCGGGATGAGCGCGAAGATTCCGGTGCGGCTCACTTGCCCGGCGATGCACACATCGAATAGGCCGTCGCCCGTCTGCGATTCAGGGGCCATCATGAACCCCCCTCCCATGCGCCTGCCGTTCATGACGGAAACCATCAAGGCGGGCTGAACCAGGGTCTCGTCATCCAGCTCGATCTTTACCTGCGGAGCGTTGAAATACAAGAAGATGGTCTTCAAAGCAGCAACGATATAAGAAGGAAAGCCGCTCAGGGGAGCCAGTTTTAGGGCTTCGAACCCGACCACGGCGTCGAAGCCGATGCCGACCCCATTGCCGAAGTAACGACCCTGGGGATACATCCCACCTTCTACATATCCAACATCGATCGTTTTGCGAAAATTTTGCTTTAATACTTGAAGGCCCTGTTCGGGGGAAGAGGGAATCTCCATGCCATAAGCAAAGTCATTCCCGCGGCCCACACACAAGATACCCAGGGCAGGTGTTTTGATCCCTTTTAGACGCGCCTGCATCAGGCCATTCAATACTTCGTTGGCAGTGCCGTCTCCTCCCACGGCGACCACCGTCTCATAACCTGCTTGGGCTGCCTGTAAAGCCAGCTCGCAGGCATGCCAGGGACGTTCGGTGACGACCAGGTCGAAATTAAATTGCAGGGTGCGCAGGGATTGCTCTAATTGGGGAATGGCCTTTTGACCAGCACCTCTCCCAGAAACTGGATTGACGATGATTTTATAGTTGGGCATTTTAGGGGCAGTATTCGAGTGGAATTTTATAATCGAGTATCATCACTGGATTATATCCCAGTTGGAGGATTTTGCCGGTCGCAAAGACACATTCGCCTTTTTTCAGATCCTCCCATTTACGGTCGTATGACAGGAAGTAGAAGGCATCTTTCGGGTTTTCAAGGATAATCAAGAATGAGTTTGGCTTGGTCTCTGTGCGGAGCACATTTCCGGTCACACACAAGGTTTTGCCAACATCGATTGTGCTAACCGAGGCGGCTGGTAAGCAGCCCACGATCGATGTGGTAGGAAGGACGGAGGCCTTAGGGGTTGCGGTGGATGACACTGTGGGTGTAAAAGTCGGGAGAGGTGTTGGTGTTATGGATGAAATCTGAAGGGGTAGGGCTGATGGAGATTCGGTGGTCAAAGAAGCAGGTGTTTTCGAGGCTAGAACTGGGATGGGTGTCTTGGTAGGCAGGACTGGCTTCGATGTAACGGTGGGGGGGATGGCAGTTGGAGTTTTGGAAGGTGGGTTTTCTAACGCGGCTGCGGGAGTACCGGTGAGGGCTGAGACGCGTTCAGACAATTTGGTCAGTAGATTCTCCATAACCGGTTTGCCTGGTCCAGCGAAGAGGATCCAGCCCAAGACCAAGAGTCCCAGGACTATCACAAGGCTGATGGCTCGAGCAGGGGTAAAGATCATCAAGCGTTCTCGGAACACCGAACGGTCAGGCATCGCCTGGCTGCCCGGGAACAGGTCAGAGCGCAGGTCGCCTACGGAGAGATCCGTTTCTTGTGGTTTTTCTGTTTCTTTGTTCGAATTGCGCATAGATCAGGTAGAGAGAATAGTAGAATAAGAAGTGCTAGTTGCGCGGGGTTAAGTATAGCAAAAGATTGCGAATTCGGTAGTATGAATCTTCAATCTTTTTGGATCGATTTTTGAGGATTATATAGAAAAATATGCCATCCCAGCCCGCCACTGAGAATTTCACAATCTGGGTATCCACCAGGCAATTCCTGGAGAGTCGCTGAAGATGACGTGATAATTGATAAATTCCTATGATATAATGACCTTCCCTGGGGATGACAGGCTTCGACGGGAGAGGCTGGTCCCGGGATGCGAGCCGAGAGGCGCCGACCTCGTTAAATCAGTGCAAAACTCAAGTGCCAATAACCGCACTTCCTATGCTGCTCTGCCCCTCGCTGCATAAGCGAGTCAGACGGCACCCTGGCCCCTGAGACGGGCCACGTCTGCCTGCCCCGCCCTCTGACCGGTGGCAGAGCAGGCGTAACAAAGTCAGAGTGCCATGCGCGACGCTGCTAAACGCATGAAAGAGGGGCTTTCGGGTCCCAGCGGCTAGCCGGGAGAGTTCTCTGTCTGTCGTGGACTGACCTGGCGATAAATTCGACAGACTACGCTCGTAGATGCCCGAGGGTCGAATCTTTCGGACGCGGGTTCGATTCCCGCCATCTCCACAAAAAAGAGTCCTCATTGAGGCTCTTTTTTTGTACTAATTAGTCAGATATTGAAGGATTATGAGAAATAACCTGCGTTGTTACTCAACGCACCCAGCACTTCGTTGCTGTGCCCATCCGGCTTTACGTTTTCAAACACTTTGACGATCATACCATCGGGTCCAATTAAGAAAGTGGTCCGAAAGACGCCATCATACTCTTTGCCCATAAATTTTTTGAGACCCCACACGCCATAAGCCTCGCAAAATTTATGGTCGGTGTCTGCCAGGAGTGAAAAAGGCAGGTTGTACTTGGCCTTAAATTTGGTGTGGGCTTTGGGGTTATCAGGGCTGACGCCTAAGATCACAACTCCAGCCTTTTCGTATTCACCGTAATCATCACGGAAGTTGCATGCTTCTGTGGTGCAGCCGGGTGTATCATCTTTGGGGTAGAAATAAAGCACCACAGGTTTACCGCGGAATTCCGCCAGGGAGCGCAGGATAGAATTTTCATCCAGTAATGTGAATTCTGGTGCGGGTAATCCTGCTGAGATGGGCATAGGTTCCTCCAGTTGTGAAAAACGCACGTAGCGATCTTATTGATTAAATTAATTTGGCTTTCTTCAAAACAGCTTCTACCGCCTCAAAAGTGGCTGGTTTTATAATGATTTCCAGAGCACCCTCTTTACGCACCTGCTGAGCAGTCTCTTCCTGATCATCGGATGTCACCACCACAACCGGGATGTGTTCGAGATTCGGATCACGGCGTACGAAAGTAACAACTTCATGGCCTGTCACACCTGGCATGTTAAGATCAACGAAGACAATGTCTGGGAGTGTCTCTTGCAAAAGCAAGAAAGCTCCACGCGGACTGTAGGCTGCTGTCGTTTGGACATCGAGCAAGCTCAACATCTGGCAAAGACTGTCAGCAGTGTTGCGGTTATCATCGATTACGAGTGCTTTCGTTGTCATACGATCCTTCCATTTCAGCGATCAGGGTGCCCATTGGGGTGACATCATAACCCGGCAGGCTGCCTACTTGTATCCGGAAAGCCGGATCTTGCAAGACTGCCCACAAGGGATCGAGCAGAACACTGGCGTAAGTCTGGTTGGGCACGATAAGATCATAACGTTCCATGAAGAGCGGGATGAAATCCAAATCCAAGGCCTGAGCTGCAGCTGCAATCCCCAGACCGGTGTCAGCACGGCCAGATGCAACTGCTGCTGCGACGGCCAGATGGGTGTATTCCTCTAAATTGTAGCCTCGAATGGCTGATGCGGCAATCCCTTTTAAGTCCAATTGGTAGTCTAACAGAACGCGCGTCCCGGCCCCGCGCTGGCGGTTGATAAAGGTGATATCAGGACGAGCCAGGTCTGCCAGTGCCTGGATTTGCTTGGGGTTGCCCCGGCGTACCAGCAATCCTTGCTGCCTGCCCACCAAGGCAATAACTTTCACCGGGATTCCTGGCAGGTACTCGCGGATATAAGACAGGTTAAATTCGCCGGTCTGCGTGTCGAGCAAATGTGAACCTGCCAGGTGGGCTTCCCCGCGGCGAAGTGCGATCAACCCTCCCAGGCTGCCTACGTTGGCGGAGGCCAGGCGACGGTGATGCACCGCCAGGAATTGTGCCAGCACATCCAGGCTGATATCGTGCGAGCCGATGGTAAAGATCGTCTGTTCGATCTCAGACAAAGAACGGTATAAGCGAACCTGCACCGTATCACCTGCAGAAAGTCCCTGTACACCGCGCGGCAGCAAGGCAATGCCGTCAGCTTGAACGAGTGAGGTGATTACACCGGCGCCGCGGGAGAGCGGCGCGGCCAGCCAGCGCTCACCGACGCGCCCGACCGCCACGCGCAGGAAATCATCGTCGCCGGCTGGGGAAGTGACCTTGCGCGTCAAAACTGCCGGGAGTGTCATTGGTTCAGCCGGTCTGCGACCGAGCCAGCCTGCCAGGAGCGGCTCAACGAATATCTCACCGGTCAGCGCGGCCGAGACCGGATATCCCGGCACGCCGATGATCGGGGTGCTGCCGATCATTCCCAAGATCACCGGGTGTCCGGGTCGGACTGCCACGCCGTGCACCAGCAATTTCCCGAGGCTTTCTACCACTCGCGCCGAAAAATCTTCCGACCCAGCGGAAGATCCTGCGTTGAGCAAAACCAGATCATAATCTTCAGCAGCCTGTTTTACCGCCCTGGAGATCGCCTCGAATTGGTCGGGCACAATCGGAAAGCGCACCGCCATTCCTCCCCAGGCATTGACCTGCGCGGCCAGGACAAGCGAGTTGTACTCGATTATATCGCCGGCTTTCACCGGTTTGCCGATCTCAACCAGCTCTGTCCCGGTGGGTATGACTGCCACGCGCGGTCTTCTAGCTACCGTTACCCGGTCGTGACCACAGGCAGCCACTGCTCCTAAATCAACAGGTCGCAGGGTGTGCCCGGCCGGTAAAACGAGTTGGGTAGCGACGATATCTTCGCCCATCGAACGAATATGGCTCCAGGGAGTCACCGAAGCACGAATGCGGATGGAACTGGGTTTGCGTAATCCGGAGATAGGTTTTCCATTTTCATCCAATGTCTCGACATTTTCAATTGGGATAACTGCATTGGCCCATTCGGGAAGCGGGTCGCCAGTATCTACATAAAGAGCCTGGCTGCCAGAACGAAGCTCCACCGGTTGTGCGGGCAGTGCCCCACCTGTCTCTTCCGCGCGTACAGCAAAACCGTCCATGGCCGAGGCATGGTAGTGGGGAGAGGAGATCTTGGCCCATACAGGTTTGGCGAGTATGCGCCCTGACGCCTTTTCATCAAGGGGGATCTCTTCCAAATCTAGCACCCCCCAGCGTCCGGCGGTTTTCAGGGCAGCTTCGAGCTGAATTTTGGCTTCAGGGAGAGGGATATCATGGAGATAGATGTTCATTCGATGATCCGATGTCCTGCTTTCTTCAGGGTTTCGACCGCTTTATCCAGGCTGTCTCCCTTTACCAAGATAAAATCGGTGCTATAAGTGGAGAGAGTAAATACGCTCACACCGGCTTCTGCCAGTGGAGATAATAAGGAAGCCAATACGCCAACCAGCTCGAACTCCAACACACCGGCAACCTTCAATGCCCGCCAGCCCTTTTCAACGATTTCTTTTTTCGGAATGATGTGCTCTTTGCAGACCACAGTAGTTTCTTCTGGTGTGTGGATCACCGCCAGCAGGTCGGTTCTGCTTTCACCTGCTAAATCCATCTGTATTCCAGGGGCAAGTTTTACGACGCCGTATCTTTCGGGCAGCAGCAGGAGTGTGTGAGAGACCGTCATTCGAGTAGAAATACCTCCACAATTTCCCCTATGTTTAACCCGGTCGCATTCTGTGGGATGCGCACCAGCCCATCGGCGCGCGCCAGGGTGAAGATCAGATTACTTTTGCCGAAAACAGGCTCTGCCTGCCAACCAGAGGCTCCCGCTATCAGCCTGATTGGCACCCAATCCTCGCGACCGGCCTCTGAGGGCAAGTTCAAAGCCAGCCGGGCTTTGACCGTGGGTTTGAAGGATGCCGGTGAAGCCCCCAGCAGCGCCTTGATCACTGGTAAAACGAAGAGTCCCGCGATGACAAAAGCTGAGACCGGGTTACCTGGTAAACCAATCACCGCTTTGGCAGGTTGGCCTGGGAGGGCACAGACTGCCAGGATGGTGGGCTTGCCGGGGCGGACATTCACACCATGAACCAGAACGCCTGGCTTCCCCAGCCCATCGATCACCTGGGCGGTCAAGTCGCGTGTGCTGGCAGATGATCCGGCTGTAATCACCATCACATCACAGGCTTTCAGGGCTTGTGCGGCAGATAGAGCCAGCGCCTCGGCCTGGTCAGGCAAGATACCACAAGCCACTGGTTCGCCACCGGCTCGTTGTACCAGCGCGCTCAGTGTATGGGTGTTGACATCGTGTACTTTGCCGGGTCCCATAGGTACATCGATAGGTAGGATTTCGTCCCCGGTTGAAAGGATTGCGACGCGCGGCTTGCGCGCCACCCTGACCTGAGTGATCCCCAAGGCGGCTAACCCGCCGATCTCCGCTGGGCGCAGGAAGATCCCATTGGGGATGACTTCTTGCCCGGCGATAACATCCTCACCAACCTGGAGC
>Ga0315278_10001703_pt1 | contig 19432 bp, 30 predicted proteins | sample YL17G06_0_MG_FD_203880 | JGI IMG/M metagenome (GOLD analysis project Ga0315278, IMG submission 203880) | Sediment microbial communities from Yellowstone Lake, YNP, Wyoming, USA - YL17G06_0 | ecosystem: Environmental > Aquatic > Freshwater > Lake > Sediment | place: USA: Wyoming | collected... | reverse complement strand
TGAGTGAAGCTAAAGGTTGGAAAGAAGAAGTTAAAGACTTCGTGTTGATGCTCGGAGGCACAGGCGTAGTCATCGGCGGCATCTGGGGATTCTACCAAGCTTTAAGACTCCTATTCGGATTCTAAAGGCAACAGCACACAGCAAACCTTTAAAACAATTCTACCACAATAACTTGTTTAGGTGGACCTCTGGAGAGATTAAAACATGGATAAGCAAGACTGGCTCTACTTTATAGCCATCGTGTTCCTAGTCTGCATCACTGTACTCGGAGTCACAGACAAACTTAGCCCTGAACAAATAAGGGACTTGTTCATCTGGATTGGCACAGCCGTATTCAGCGTGATCGGCGGATTCTACATAGGCAAATATACGGAAAAGTCTTTGAGAGGTTGAAGAGTTTGAAGGAAAAAGAAGTTGTAAAAGCGATTAAAAACCACGTTTCCAAGCAAAACGACGGCTGGAAATTCATAATGGACAGAGAAGTGTTAACAAAACAGGCTTTCCTTCAAAAGCTGGATAGCGACAAGAAGTTCCGCACAACAGTCATAGACTTAGTTTACAACTTGAGCATTGACATTCTCACGAGGAAAGGGCATTGAGTAGTAAGTGGGTTTTTATCCGCCCCAAATTCGAGGAAGTTACAGAAATAACGTTTGAAGAGGCACAGGACGCCATAGACTACCTAGACGGTAAAGGCGAAATCACCATTGACTTAGCTGTTCAAAACGCTGTCAGAGAGAAAGTTAAAACGGTCTTAAAGGAGAATCCAGACGCAAACGTGGCTCACTACGATCACGGCAACGAAACAAGCTGGATAGGAAACGATGAAAGAGCAGTTGTAGACCTCGAAAACGTAGATCTGTTAACGGGGAGAGAATGCTACTGCGACAACTGTAGTAGCGCCAAAACATTAGGCGTTGAAGCTTGGAAAAGAAAGGCAAAAGCCTACTGGGGCTACAAAGACATCTTCTACTTCACAACAGACGCAAAAGAAGAATTCCAACAGTTTGTAAACAACGGAATAAAACGCAGAGTGGACGGTTACACATGGAAAGACTGCTTGCAGATGACGAAGGAACTAGCCACAAAACTCATCGACAAGCTAGTGCAGTCTGGAAGGGCTTTAGCTGCCGCCTGTCTAACAAACGACAGAGATATTCTTGTTTGCTATACTGAAGATATGCCTCCAACTTCCGATTGCACCTTTAGACGGTTTGCCATACGAATCTTCGGACAAAAAGTAGGATGGAAACTAACTAAAGCCTTCCCAATTTCGGTGGCAACATTCTTTGTTGGACTAGGCATTCTTCTGCACGATTATTGCCATGCGCTTTTGCAGGTTGGAGGCTACCAAGAGGTGTTTAGCCCACAAGGGGGGTACATAGGCTCAATAATTCTAGTGATAGGCTTCATTCTAGCCTATTATCAAGCTTGGAGTGTGCTCAAACATGCTTGAAACGCTGAAACTTCTGTGTAAGGCTAAACCCAAACTTTTAGCATTCCTTGTTTTTCTAATCGTTAGCTTCCAAATAGTCCACTTTTTTAGTCAGTGGCAGTTGGACATGATTGTGTGTCCTCCTGTGTGGAGTAGCGGGTGGAGTCATCCAATAGGCAGGTATGCCGATGAGCCTTTCCAATGCTGGATTTGGCACACAACCATGGGAGAAGCGTACGACACTCTGTTTTTCCTCAATTTCGCAAGTCACTATGGAACCATAATCGTCTTCATAATTCTATTGTACTGGATAATTTCCCAAATGAGAAAAATGGGGAAAATAAATGTTAACTGAAGAGAAAGCGTTAGAAATTGCACGAATGCTGAAAGAACGCAAAGGAGAACAGGGCTTAGCGCCAGTCATCTCCCATGCCCTTAAAGTAAGCGGCAAAGAAATCCATAAAGTCAGCCGAATGATAGAGAAGGGACTAATCGCCTTTTCAGAAGAAGATGAACCCTACTTCGTAACGCCCTTCAAACAAATCGAAAAATACTATTTGAGCACAAAAGAAATGGAACCCGAAGAAATCGCCCACAAAACCGTCTTAGACACAGTCGAAGGTCAAATAGCGGAAGAAGCCACAACCCAAAGCCAACAATACATCATCCTCGGAAAAGCCGTGTGGCAAGCATACGCAAACTACGCCGTCAAAAAAGGCTTAACCATAGACGACATACGCCAAACACCCATTCATCAAGAAATAATCAAGGCTCTAGAAAAAGCAGACAAACTCGACGAAGCCCAACAAGAAAACATCGACCTCAAACAACAACTCAGCTACCTGCAAGGCGAAACAGACCCAATCATACGCCTCAAAAACACCCTCAAAAAAACAACCGACATACTCACCACACTAGCCGTACTCGACCAAGCAGGCTTCAACATAGAACCCCTAATCCCCTTCTACGAAAAAATGATAAACGGCTACCTAACAGGTTACGCCTATGCCTAAAAAACCGCCACTCCCCGAACTTTCACAGTCATATTGGGAAAGATTTCTCAGAAGCATGAACTTGGTCGGTCCCATAATGGAGCAAACCCAAAACATAGAAGAAGCCTACCACCAAACACGACTCGCACTGCCGCCAGCCATAGAACCAGACATGCAAACCTTCATAAACCGAGTAGCCGAACGCCTAACACCCCTCGAAGGACTAGACCAAGCAGGAAAACTCAGAGCCCTAAACGTCAGAGAACAATTCCGCAAAGAACTAACCAACGTCTTCCTCGGCAAACAAGACTGGAACAAATGGTTCGACAAAACCAAAACCACACTAGGCCTGCACACAGTAATCTTCATGAAAATGCTCTACCAATGCCTCGAAGGACTAAGAAGCCCAGAAGCAAAAAGCCTAAGAGCAGACTACGAAGCAGCGTTAGCCCGAATAAGAACATCGGCATAAGGGAAAAACATGGTTAAATGTCCTTGGTGTGGAAGAGAAGTCTCGGCTGAAGAGTATTCTAAGCATTTGGAAACATGTCCACAATACGAGCGCCCCTCAGAAGCACCAAGCGCTAAAAAATCTAGTGAAACATACGAAAGTGAAGAATGGAAAAGTTTCAAGCAACATTTAGGTGAAACAGTTAAAAAAAATCTACATGAGCATCCAAATATTGCAGACCAAATCTTTTCCTTTGTAGTAAATAAATTTCCACTAGAATCTAATGCTCCGATTCAGAGGGTGTTTCCGCACCTAATCAAAATGTTAGATGGACCACCATTAACGCTTGAAATTTCAAGAAGAAAGAAATTTAAGCCCCTACTAGATGGCTATGCAGGGATTGAAGGCAAAGTCATTGTCACGATAAGTGAAGCACAGAAAGATGAAATCCCCGCCGAAGACATTATTGCGCTTCTTATTCATGAAATCACACATCAAAAATACCCCGACTTATATGAGTCAGAAGTTGATGACCTCAGCATAACTACTTGGAAAAACCTCTTTCCAACTGAACCACTTCCGTCATGGCTTGAAGCACATAGACGTGTTGAAGCTTGGAAAGAAAGAGTCATTAAATAGAACCTAGTGACTAACATGGTTAAATGTCCATATTGCGGAAACGAAATCCCAACAGAAGAATATTCTAAACACTATGAAACATGCCCAAGACGTCTGCGTGTTACACTAGCAAAGGACATACTAGAAAAAGAGGCGATAATAAACAAAAAAATACGAGAAGACAAGTATCACATTGAAGAAATCACAGAAGAAACCGACAAATTCTACTATGTAACAATCGCCGTTTGGAAAGAGGACAAAAAATGAGCGAGAAGCAGCCTAAACGGAAATATCTTTCAGGGACAGAAATCGCTCAGCTCTTCGAACAACTGACAAGCCTAGACATCACACGAAAACAAAAGAAAACAACCTAAGTTTTGTCCCTCATTTTTACTTCTTTAGTTGTTTTGTTCTTCTCTCTCTTAATCCATCCAGTTTCGTTACATGTTGGACAGGGCATCTTTCCAGCAGGTATCGTTGGAATATATCTACGACCTCCGCATTCTGGGCAACGCTTATGTGTCTTTAGCCAGGCTTCCCATCTTTCTCGGATTTTCTCAGATTTCTTCATTTTTCTCACGTTCCATTTTTCTGGTATCTGATTTCCGCTAAGGAAAAGGCGTAACCCTCAATAGCTTCTCCATCTTGAACCCGCAACAAAGCCCGCTCAGCCACAACCCGCTTCCCAACAAGCTCACTCAACCGCCTCGCAGCCTTCCACACAGTCTGACGCTTCAACGGTTGCTCACTAGAATCCTCAAAAAACGCCTCATCACCCTTCCTCAAAATCTCAGCCAACTCATCATAAGGAATAGTCCTATAACGCTTAATCACCCTCTTCGGATCCTTAACCCTGTGAACCTTAGACATGAGTTTACAGTAGGTAGACAAAGCAATAAAAAGTTTACGACAACCTTAATTTTAAGATAAGCCTTAAATGAATCCGAAAGGTGTAAAATATGCCAGCGAAATGGGCCAGAGTAAGCCCAGCAATATTAGCCGCTGTCACCCCTCTGCCGGGCGGAAATTTAATAATGGCAACTGCTGCCAAGATTTAGCTTGCAACAAGCTGAATGGCTTAAGCATTTGACCATTTTTGTCCGCAGTAGGCGTGCTCCAGGCGCAGGGCGTGTCGAAGTAAAGAGCGCTTTCACTACAGCAGCTCACAAGACTTTAGGCATCGCTAGCAGACCAGAGAGAAACGTGATAGTCAAGACAGCCGTCAAAGCCGCTGGATTGAAGACAGGCGTGTTCCACAAGAAGAGCCGTGCAAGACCAGGATCTCCACTGTATGGCAAAGTCTACACAATGGGCGCAGCGGGAAGAGCTGAATAAACTCCCTTTTTTTCTTTTAAATTTTAAATAGAACTTGCACATAGTTAGTTTTGAGTGACTTGTATGGTTAAGTGTCCTTGGTGCGGAAAAGAAGTTAGAATAGAAGAATATTCAAGTCATTATGAGAGTTGTAGACAAGGAAAGCACGAAGTCGGTGAAACTTTACCGAAGACTACAGTAGGCACGGTTCTTGTTAGCAAAGCAAGAGACAGATTGGATATGGCGAAGCGCGAACTTCAATGGTTTAAAGAGGGAAGAACAAAACATGATGTTGCTAGGTACAACATGTTTCAGTATTTGTCTGCCATAGATGCTTTTTCAGAGGTTGCTGAGGCTTTAGGACTATCTGAGTTTGAGAAAAAAATCGAGTTTATAAAAGCTGATGCGCTGTGGCATGCCGAACAAATACCGCCTAGTTAGATTTTTTCGCCTGTGAGACTTTCTAAGAATTCTTTTGGCACTGAAGTGAACCAAACGTTTTTTTCAGCAAACCCCTTCTTAACCGCTTTTTTAATGTCGTCTTCTGTTACTTCCACTCCATAAGTGTAAAGTCCATGAAGTAGCTCATCCATTGATGGATAAAGCTTCGTGGCAATAAAGTGTAGAATCGCATCGTACTTACGCTGTTCCTCTTCTTCTCGCCATGGCATAGGCAAGGTGACAAGAGGCAAAAGCCTAAACGGTTTCTCAGTTCTTATCGCTTCTACAAAGTCATTGAAGTTTTTAAGAACCGTCGCCCAATCAGGATAGGGTCTATTTAACACATGCATCATAAAGTTGTCTCGCCATCTATAAGGGTCTTGTCCAAGCCTAGCCATTTCATATCTGAAAGCATCCCAGAGAATAGCCTGTTCCTCAGTGCTTGGCGCTCTTGGAAACGGAAGCTTGCTAATCGACACTCTAGGAATGGTAACTGGCGATACAAAAACCTCGGCTGGAGCTTCCACTGGCACTTCTAGTGGTGGTCGCCGAACACGCTCCCGCCTAACCGCAGGCGGAGTTATAGGAGCAGCCACAGCCTTCAAGACATTTTCAACTTCTTCTTCAAGGTATGTTACGCCTTTTGTAGCCCACAATTCCCTAGCCCTAGCCTCATACTCATGCCAAAACCGACTCCAAACCTCGTCTGACCACTCCAACCCCAAATCGTCAGCCTTAACCTTTACAACGGTTCTTAAAGCTTCAATCTTGTCTGTCGGCAACTCGGCAGGCTTAGGTGGCAGAGCAACCTTAGCCTTCTCGCCGAACTCGCTCACAACAAGCAACGCTTCATGGCTTGCACTCCGAAAAGCATCATCCTCAATATAGCTTACGCCCCTGCTCCTAGCCTCTTCAAAGTCCCGCTTCACCCTTGCAGGAACCCGTCGCAAAGCCTCAGCCAAAACTTCGTTTCTGTGAACCTTCAAAAACTCTTCCGTCTCTGGATGAACCAGCACATAACTACGAATTTCACGATCCACTAACGCTTCAACAGTTTCCTTCTTCACTTCAGGAACGACAGGCTTAGGCGGAGGTGGCGGTGCAACAACTGGTGGAGACACAACTGGGGGTTTCTTGGCAACCTTCTCCAAAATTTTAGACGCAATCGCTTTAGCTTGTTCTGTGGTGAAGCCTAACGGAAAAACGTGTCCAGAAGCGAAAGCGTCAAGGTCCATTTGCGGGTGCAGAAAAGCCCAGCGTATAGCCGTCAGCAAACCGCCCTTTGTAAGCTCAACCTTTTCAAGTGGAATCAATAGCTTAACCTGCTCGTAAGCCTCGGCAATTTTGGTTTCCGTTGGCGCTCTCTCAACGAAAACTTCGACGGCTCTCTCGCGAAACTTCGCCCTCACCCACGCTGGATCCTGAGTGGTTTCGCCGTATTTCACGAAAAACTCCTCTTTCAACTTCGGAATTATCTCACGTTCAACATATCGTTCCGCTTCATACTCACCCATCAAAACAGTCTTCAAAACCTGAAACTGACTCATCCTTTTCAGTTCATCCAGAGTCTCTCGAGTCCACCCCTCTATAATGCTGTCCCAACCCTCCTTCAAACTCTCAAGCGCCAGAACCTTCGTGACGACACTCCAGAAACCGCCCGTTTCATCCTTCAACGGATACAAGTTAGTGACAGCCCACACCAACCGCTCTCGAGGCCACTCTTTAACCCACCCCAAAAATTCAAGAAGACTCCGCTCCGCCTCTTCCTGCGTCGGAACACGCAAGTAAACAGGAACACGATAAAGCTCAAGCAAATCCGCAACTTTCTTCTCATAAGGCAAATCAGACTCCAAAGGGATATCCATGAGAAGATACTGCTTTCCCCGCTCCCGAGATCCGCAGTAGCCAACTGAAACCCGCTCCCGCCCAACCCACTTAATCAAATCCTCATTCCAACTCCAACCCCTAAAATCCTCGTAAGCCTTAGACTTCACAAGCTTCGCTAGGCTATCCTCAAGCTTGTCATACTCCTCAACGGCATCAAGCAACACGTTCCGCTCGTCACCAGAAAGCTCCTCGAGCCGTTCCCTACGCAAAGCGTGATCCACAACAGCCTTCAACTCTAAAAGCTTACCAAAATTCTTGCAGGCCCTCTTCAGCCAACTCTCAAACCGCTTACCCACAGTCGCACTAGCATGAACAGCCTCCACAGTCGGACTAGGCGGATCAGCCAACCCAAACACCAAACACAGTTAGCAACCTCGCACCTAATAGAATTTTCCTCTATAACAAGAAACCACACGAATTTAAAAAGCAGATACAGATAAGTTAAAGTGAACAGATATGAAAAACCCCATTTTCCTCTTGAGAAGAGCGATTGGATGTATGAAAGGCTACAGCGGATGCCTTAATTGTGGCGGAACTTGGAACTTCAAAAAACCCTTCGACATTAAAGATAGAAATTCAGGAGCACCATTTCCAATATGCACTGACTGCGCCAAAAAACTGAGTCCACAACAAATCATGGGCTATCTAGAAGAACTCTATGAATGGTGGGTTAGAGAAGGCTGGGCAACTCAAGAAGAAGTTGACAGAAGACTTGCATACGTGAGGAAAAACTGTTCAATAGAAAAGGCTCTGGAGACGACAAAACAATGAAATGTCCACATTGTAAAAAAGAGATGCTTGAAACAAGACCAAATGTCTTCTATTGTCAATCGAAAAAGTGTAAAATTGCATACATAATTTTAACTGGTGCAAAAGTGAGGCTCTTTGCGGAAGGAGACGACAAAAAATGGGTGAAGAAAGAATAACAAAAATCTTGCACTCCATCGAAGAGCAACTTGAAAAGCCAAGATACAAAGCAACCGTTAAAATGAAGAAGCCTTGGATAAGCAAATACGTCAAAAAGCCGACACAAGACATGATTCTAGAAGCCCTAGCCGACGAAATCCTTACAGGAGAAATTGACAAAATATTTGAAATCACCATAGAAAAAGTCGAAAAACCACTGGAAGACATAGAGATTCCTTCTGGTTTTTCTCCTAAGTATGATGAGCGTGGAATGCCTAGAAAGGAGACGACAAAAGATGGACACGAAACGTCTTGTTGAGCTTCTCGCCTATGCAAAAGTGTGCTTCGACCATTGCACCAACCCCTTTGAAACAACACACTTAGTCAAGAAAAACGTTCGTAGCTACGAGTGCAGAGACCTCAGCCACAAAATAGCCGACGTCATAGAAGAAGAACTCTACACTCTGTTCACTGGACATTACGACATAAAGGCAATTTTCCAACAAGCCGAAAAAGAATTCGCAGAAACACAAACCTAAGTGGTAACAATGAACCGAGAACGCATGAAACAGGCAATACTTAACTATCTTAACACAGTCAAATTTATCAGAATTCTTGATACAGAGCAACTAGCAGACGATTTAATCGTAGTAATCGAAACAGTCTTAAAAGAGAGTTGAACCGATGGCGGAGGCTGAGGCAAGGCGACAAATCGCCCACAGCGAAGAGCGCATCGCATATTTTGAGCGGATGCTCCGTGAACGACCAACACTCTTAGGCATCTGGACTTACTGGCTCCACTGGTATAAGGAACGACGAAGAAACTACCTGACTCGCCTATGGTTAACCCAGCTAAGGGCATGGAAAAGAGAAGTCAGAGATGTGCTACCCCACCTAGCAACAGAAGACCAAACGCGCAGAGCAGAAGTCATACGCAAAAACGTCAGCACAGTCGAAGACAGCCTAGCCGTGTTGCTAATGGAAGAAAAAGAAACAGAACGCATAGCCCGAGAAAGAGCATGGCACATACGATTCCCAACGCCACACCGCACCATGACAGGCTGGATAGCGGCAAAACGCAGACGCATAAGCCGAATACGCTACTGGATAACAGAAATCATCGCCGAACTCCCAGCCCTATGGAAACAATTCGTCTACGTCATCTACTTCGCCTACACGCTTCCCGGAGCCGAAAGACATTTAGAAGCCCACATGGAAGGCCAATGCCACATAGCCGAAACAGTGCAAGAAAAGGTGAAAGCCCTAGCAAACAAACTCTTGCGAGCATGGGTTGCCAAAGTAGGCTACGCAATTCCGCTCTTAACCTCAGGCATGGAGAAACCACCATACGAAGGCGCCAAAACTGCTGGCGAATCCCGCTGGGAGTGGGGTGTCCAATGGCACAAGCGCCTAGAACAAGGAAAAACAGTCAAGTCGCCACCAAAAACCGAAGCCAAAGAAGGACAAACACTAAAGTTTGAAGTGTATGACTACGATTACAATCAAGCCAGAAGAGAAGACTACGCCATCGTGCCAGCCACCTTCTGGCTACTCTCACAAGACAAACTGGAAAAACTACTCCGCATAGGAAAATACACACCAACAGAGGAATAAACATGAGCGATCTGTGGGAGTTGCATTTGAAATCGGCTTTGCTTTTAGTGAGAGACTTACGAGCAAAAGCTTTCAAGCAAGGCTTAGACCCCAGAGCCGTGCGAGTAGCCCTAAAATACGCTTTAATGATTGACGATTATGTAGCAAAAGAAAAGGGTTTAACTCAAGCCGAAGAACAACAACTAGAGAAATTAGCCCAAGAACTATTCTTAAAAACACCTCAGATAAAGGAGAAACTTAAACATGATGACAAAAATGTGCACAATTGCAATAAACATTTACTTGAGAACTTACGCAAAATTATAGGGTGTGGACGGCTATACTTGCATGGAAGAGAGAAAACTCACGCTAATAGAAAGGCCGACTATTCGCTAGATATTAGGCGTCATAGCGACATTATGTGTCTACTTGAGCAGATATCCCCCTATCTCATTGTCAAAAAAAGGCAAGCGACACTTATAATGAAATATATAAAACTGCGTAAAGTAGTGCATGAAGAAGGAAAGCAAAACGGTTTCCATTTTAACTGTGAATACGAAATTATTGACCAAATACATAGATTAAACGAAAGAGGTGTAAAGACCCGACATGCCCTTCGTAAATGTTGATTTAGATAGAGCTAGCCCAGTTCTTCTCTTGCGAACATACTTTAATGTCAAGCGGTTATATCCCGATGCAACAGTTTCAGTGCTTGTTAGTCCTTCAGGCGTAGGGTTCCATGTGCGCACAGACAAAGAGGTAAATGTTTGGGAATACATCAAATCTCAAGCGTTACTATGGGCAGACCCCGTTAGAACACAATATTTGCTCAAAAAGTTTGCTTTGAATCCTCAAGAAAAACACTTGGATTTAATGTTTAACGAGAAAAACGATGGCAAGGAAAAACGTATAGACATGGAAGCCATCCTAAACCCATACACAAGGGAGGTGCAAAAAATAGAAGAACTTGTCCAGAAAGGAGAAACGGAGAAAGCCGAGGAACTCGTGCAGAAGGTGGCAAAAGCAATAGAACCCGAACTAGACAAACACAAACATAAACAATATGTCGGCTGCATCGCCTTTAAAACGGATGAGCTACACGATCAACTTGAAGAGATCTGCAAAAAAATCATGGAAAAAGACAAAACCTTCTCATGGAAACTTTATCCATGTTGGTTTCCTGAATTCGATTGGATTTTAGCAATTTTTGGAACCGACAAAGATACACTGTGGAAAAAACTTGTGTGGTTCAAGAATAGAGCCTATGTTAAAAAAGACGACAAAATAATCAGAATCCTTAAAGACGTAGACACACGCCTATTCATAAAGGAGCGCAAGGCCACATGATAATCGTAAAAATAACAGCTTCAGACAAAATGGTGAAGCAACTAAGACAGTTACCCCATGCGGCTCTATTCATGCTCTTTCTATATGCTCTTGCCAAACACTTTGAGGAGAAAGCTAATGAACTTGGATAACTTAAAAAAGCTTATTGATGAAGCTGGCGAACGCACCCAAAAAAGAGTCAGCACCGATCCTGAAATCAAAAAGCTACTCGCTGAACGTAATAAATTTGTTAAAAGAGCAAACGAGATAGGAGAAACAATACAAAACAGGCAAAACAACATATTCATCGAAGAACTAAGCAAGGCATTAGAGAAGGTTGCTGATGAGAAGGAACATTAAAGTAAGTGAGGCTGACCTCTACGACGCTTTAGACCTGATAGGCTATACACGATGCAGTAGCCAAAATCCATGTCCAGAATGGCGCCGGCAACAATTCCACTTGTTCATAAGAAAGAAAGGAGGAGAAGAACTAGCCTTATCTCTGCATGAGGACACGCCAAGCAGTCTTCCACCTTTCCACAGGGCAAGACACAAAAGCAAAGCTTTAGAATACGAGTTGAATAAGATTTTAGATGCTTACCAAAAAAGGAGAGCCTCAAAATCACCATTGAAGAAGCAGTAATAATGCTGTTGCTGTGGGCAGGCGGAACCGTGCTAGGCTTAATAATAACAGGCTTACTAGCAGACCGCCTAGTAATTCGAAAAATCATGCAGAACAAAGACGTCAAAGATGCCCTGCAACTCTTCCGAGACGGCAAAGAATACTTGAAGCAAATCTTGGAAAACCAAAAAAAGAAAGATGCGGGGTAAAGCAGCTAGGTCAGCTTACTGGGCTCATAATCCAGATGTCGCCAGTTCAAATCTGGCCCCCCGCATCCATAGAACTTTATTCTAGTTTTATCTTACACTAGGATTTATATGTTCAAGTGGCTACTCATTTTTTCACCCGAAAATTAAGAAAACCATGACCTCTAAGGAGGTGGAAGTCACATGAATGAAAAAAAAGTTGTAGGTAGAAACGTAGCTATTGCGTTAGGAATAATATGCATTATTGTAGCAGTCGGTCTAGTAGGCCCAATAATAATCGGAAAAGACAACACTATCGCAACTAAAGATTCCCTAATACAGATACTCACAAGTCAAAAGAATCAACTTCAAGCATGGTTAGATGGAAACGAAACTCTGATAGATTATCTAAACGCTCAAATCAATTCGCTAAATTCCCAAATAACAAACCTTCAAAATCAAGTGAATGACATTACTGATATAGCAAACCTAGCGAAATCTATGATTTGGGTCAATGACCAAACCGTAAGTCAACCAGCATACTCTTACACCTATTGGACATGTTCCGCAAGTTATGCGGGATACGTTTCAGTTTGGGTTCAAACATCATCAGCTAGCGATACTCGTGTTCGAGTAATCTACTCTTCGCATGGGGTCAATTATGATGGCGAAATAGGTGTTGGGTCAGGCGGAACAGCAGTTTTTCCACTCTTGCCGTCTTCAAACATAGAAATCAGAGTAGGCAATCACAACCTATTCAGCGGAGCAACTGAAACTGTGACAATAACATACCACTACTAAAAATCCCCTTTTCTTTGTCGTTTCCAACTGTTTTTCTGTTCTAGAACAAACTTCTATGCATATTTATAAGCCTATGACCAGTCATATAACTTGAGGTTTGAAACGTGAAGTATGGAGAAATCGTGAAAGCCGTAAACGAAATCCTAGCTCAATACGATATGCCTTTAACTCTGCGACAAGTCTACTATCGACTTGTGGCAAAGTTGCTGATTCCGAACACAGTGACAGCCTACAAAACTCTCAGTAAACTCTTAGTGAAGGCGAGAGAACGAGGAGAAGTAGACGACACAAGAATAGAAGACCGTAGCAGACAAGTCCTCGGCATAGGCGACTGGGGCTACAACGATTTTGAAAGCTTCCTAGACGACCAAATAGAACATCTGAAGAACTCTTGGCAATATTGGACTAGGGAGCTATGGAAAAACCAGCCTCGAAACGTGCTAATAGCTCTAGAGAAAGATGCTTTAAGCAGGCTCTTCGTAGGCGTAGCCGACGACTTCCACATCCATGTCTTTCCAACCAAAGGCTACGGTAGCTACACTTACGTCAAAAACATGGCTGGACGCATGAACTCAAACTCAGAAAAGCCCACAATCGTTCTCTACTTCGGCGATTATGACCCAAGTGGCAGAGACATCCAAAGAGACTTAAAGGAAAGACTCGGCGCCTACGGCGGAGAAAACTTCCAGGTAGTCCGCATAGCCCTGAGCGAAGACCAAATAGCACGCTTCAACCTTCCACCCCGACCTGAAGATGCAGCCACCCTAGAGAAACTCAGGCGAGATCCACGCACCAAAACCTACGGAATGGAATACGCAGCAGAACTAGATGCCCTAGAGCCGCCAACCCTTCAAGCCATAATCCGAGATGCCATAACCGCCACAATAGACGACAAAAAATGGAAAGAAGCCCTAGAACAAATCCGCCAAGAACAACAGCAACTTAGAGAGAAGCTTAAGAAACTCAAAATTGAATGGGAGAAAGACTAAGAATGGGAACGAAATATGAGTAGAGGATTAGAAAAAATAGCTAAGATACTAACAGTAGCGACAAAACCTGCCCTAAAAAGCCACATAATGGAAAAATGTACCCTAATCGCTTGCCAATGTCACTACATTGACCAACTCGTAGAAGCAGGCTTGCTAGACGCCTACCCCGCCATAGACTTGAAACACACATCTGGACCGAAAAACCGCCACAGAATGATATACCAAACAAGCCAAAAAGGCTTAGAATTTCTAAAACGATACAATGAGCTGCTAACGCTTTTGGAAATATCAGTTAAATACTATCCCGAAGTTAAATTTTAATGGGGAACAACAATGACAAAGGGAAGACGGCACAAAAGCAAGAATGAGCAATACTACGGCGAACCCTACAAGCTGAAAACCCTGGTTGAAGTCAAAGTCTACACGAATTGTGGAAGAGAAATGCCTGAAAGGTCAAAGTTGCAAGATTGCCCCTACTGTGGTGGGGCACTCATAATCAAATGCATCCCGAAACAAAAAGCGTAGCCTGTGGAAGGGTTGCTGTCGGATGACTTTTCCTTCTCCCTAGGCATGGAAGGAACGGCTAAAAGCGTGCGACCACATCCGACATCAGCCCCACTCTAGGCAGTCGCAAACTGTTTTTATGTTGAACAGTATAATCGGAATCTTAATAAACACGATACCGACATATTCTCATGCAGAAAATATAACGGAGGTGCAAAAAATGATGGAAAACTCGAAAGAAGTTCAAGTCAAATTGACGAAAGGGCTTCTAGACCTAATAGTGTTGCAGTTCTTGAACGCACAACCGATGCATGGCTACCAAATAATAACACAAATCCGTAAAACCTTCAAAGTATATTTTGGGCCAAGCACCATTTACCCACTCTTGAACGCACTAGAGAGAGAGGGATGTGTGAAAAGCGAATGGAACATGATGAACGAACGACCCAGAAAAGTGTATAAACTGACAACCACAGGACAAAACCTGCTAAAATACACGGAAGACTCCCTAAACTTCATTTGCAGAAAAATAGGCATGGCTGGAATACCTGAAGATGTAAACCGCACGATAGAGGTGAGAGCATGACAGAAGAAATATTGCAAAAAGATTTTGAAGTTGCGGAAGCCATAGCCAGGAAACTAACTGAGCTTGGGCTTGGCTGGGCAAGAGTTGAATATGAGACGCAGTTCAAACCTGTGGAGAAAGGTATCATCAGAAAGAAAAGGAAAGCCGAACGTTGTAGTGCCAAGCTAGAAGTCCGTATTCTTCCAGACGCAGAAAGCATCGAAGAATACAAGGAAATCCGAAACAAACTAAGAACAATCTCTCGTTCATGGAAAAAGAAACCATCTTGTAGTGGTCGGTGGCTTTACCTAGAATCAAAAGTCGGAAACGTAAACGTCAGCGTAGGCTTCAGCTTCCCCGAAGACAAAATCGCCCCCATAATGAGTGAGCTTCTGAAATGCGAAATCGAGAGACGCATAGAAGAGCAACCAGGATACACAGCCGTATCATTCGCCTGTAAAACAGCAAACGCCACAAAGTAATAGGTGAGGAATGAAAGATGCGACCTGTATGCGTTAAATGTGGAAAAGAAATGATTCCCATACACAACGGAACAATCGTCTATCACCCCTACGAACACGCAACCCCTGACACTCCAGCACAAGAAAAAGTCGGAAACGTAACCATAGTGAACACAGACGTTCTAATCGAGGGCAGATGGCAAGAAGGCGACATAGACTTCGCCGTGCAAGGTGATACCTATGAATGTCCAAAATGTAAAGCCCAAATCGTAACAGGCTTCGGAGAACTAATGATAGACTACCAAGTTCCTCAAAAGTTTCTACAAAAAGTAGTGAAGAAAGCCATAGAAGGACACTACGCCGTCAAAATACTAAGGAAGGAATAGCCATGAGATATGAGTATAAATGTCCTTTCTGTGAACGCATCAACATCAGATTTGAACGCTATGGGCGTATCGTCTGCTCAAACTGTGGAAAGACTTTCAGCCCATAACCCCTTTTTTGTCGTCTATTGCTGTTTATATGTTGAACAGTTCCATCAAAACGTATTTATCTTACGATTTACGATATATTTCATGTATAAAATTGTCGGAGGTGTAAAAATTAATGCGACCAAGAATCTTGAAAATAGCTGTGCGAATAAGCGGTATGGAAATGCCTATCGCTTCCGTTAAAATAGAAAAGTTTGCCGATGTCATAGAGCCTGAAACCGAGTTGCTCTGTCCAAAATGTAAACAGAAACCGATATGGAACGGCGGATACGACTGTCAATGCGGAGAACATTATACTCATTGGAGTCGTTTATTGCGAGTAGTTAAGGCAACGGGAGAGCCTATCACCAAAACCAAGTTCACTAATGAAAAGGAAGATGTGGTTGCAGACGCTTTCATAATGGACTCCAAGCAATTTTCAGAGATTGTTGATGCAACCCTAACTGAGTATGGCGTTGTTGTTTCAGATGAAACCTCAGCTCGAAACCTAAAGAAGCTATTGGTAGCCACGAAAAACTTAGGCAAGGTAGTTCTCATCAAATACTTGGACACTTTTGAAGAAAGAATCGCCATCCTAACAACAAGCATAAGCAACCGTATAATCCTCAAAGAAATCATACCGTTAAATCTAGCCGACATAAAAGAAACCATGCGAATAGACCTTTCAAACGTATCCGAGCAAGACCTAGCCGAAGCAGAACAATTCGTCAAACTGTTGCCACTAGCCAAAGAAGACTTGCTGTATGTTAGCGACTATCGAACAAAAGGCATCTTGACTCCAAAAGTAACCCCCAAAGTCATTGAATTAGAAGCGATCCTCAGCAAAATGGGTAAGGAAAAAGCCATAGTGTAGCCTCAGCAGAGGGGTGTAGCCATGAAAGAATCTTTTACACATGAAAGAAACATAGACAACCTAATACCTAACATGAAGACTCTCGACAGCTTAGACCTTCTTAAAATCACGTCTGAAACCGTTATCTCAGCTAAGTTAGACGGCGAATTTACCTTGCTATCATACACAAGAGAAGGCGAATCCTACACTCTAAACAAGTGGGGACATCACAGACAAGACTATCCAGCCTTAAACCAATTCATAGAAGCCATGAACAAAACAGAAGTAACCCACGCAGAACTACTATGCGAACTACACGCAAGAGAGGATGGCAAACCAACAAACCTGCCAACATTCATCCGCTACATCAAAGCCAAAAACAGAGATTTAGACAAAATCCACATCGGAATATGGGACTTAATCAAAATCAACGGCTACACCCCTCAACAATCATACGCTTGGAAACTTGAAGAAGTAGAAAAATGGCTAAAAGGTTGCACACTCGTAAATGTCGTTCCATACATCAAACCGCACAGCATAGAAGAAGTGAAGGAGTTTTGGAGAACCTGCATCGAGGAGAAAGGCTACGAAGGACTTGTCATAAGAAACGGCGATGGCATCTACAAGATTAAACCATGCTTAGACGTGGATGCGGTAATAATCGGAATCAACAAGAAATCGAGTAGCGGAAAAGACTTACAAGTTATGGAGAGGCGAGAGGTAAGAAGCGTAAAACTTGCTCTCATGCAACCAGACGGAACATTCATAGAACTATCCGACTGTGCATCAGGCATCAATGAGGAACTTGGCAAAGCTCTCTTTAAGCTCACGGATCAGAAAATAGGAGAAGACGACACAACAATTTACATCAAACCCATAGTCGTATGCACAATCGAATACACCGACACCTTCCTCAAAGACAGGCCTGTTCTCAAATATGAACAAGAAAAATACACGGAAGCAGGAACAAAGCCTTTCGTATCCCTCAGACACCCACGCCTCATAAGGTTCAGACCTGACAAAACCGTGAACCCACAAGACCTACGAACCCAGCAGATACCTGAAGGCAAACCCCTACAATATTCCCTCTATCAAGGCGATTGCAGACAAGTCCTCCCGCTTATCCGTAGCGAAAGCATAGACCTCATCATCACAAGCCCGCCCTATTGGAAACTTTACCAATATAGCGGAACAGAAGGCGAGATCGGAACAAAAGGCACGATTGAAGAATATAAGGAAAGCCTAATCGCAGTTTTCAAGGAGTGTTACCGCTTACTCAAACCCAACGGCTTAATCATGCTCAACCTAGACAACGGCAAAAGGGAAGACGGCGTAATTTCTGTGTCGTCTTGGGAATGGATAAAACCACTCCAAGAAATAGGCTTCAACCTAGTCCAAACGATAATATGGACAGACAGGACAAGAAGAGAACTCTTCCAACCTCACTTACTCAGCCACCACTACGAACCCATATTCATCTTAGCAAAAGGCAAAGACTACACATGGAATTGGCAAGACATCCAGAACAAAGGCGACGTTTGGGACATCATGCACTATAAAGGCTACGCAGAAGAGAAAGGGGATGAATGGGACAGAACAGGCGTAGCGAGTTTTCCTGTGGCTCTCATAGAACAACTCATCACACTCGGAAGCAAAGAAGGAGATCAAGTGTTAGACCCCTTCGCAGGTAGCGGCACAGTCTTAGACGTGGCACAACGTCTAGGCAGAAACTCAACCGCAATAGAAATATCGCCCAACTACTGCCAAACAATAATCAAACGCTGTTTTGACAAGCATCCCAACCACAAATACGCTTTTGTAACATCTTAACCCCCCTTCTCCGAAACGGCAAACTTAACGCAACTTTTCTACACTTTCGTTTTATGGGTTTTTTCATGTTGTTTCTGTCGTCTTTTTGCGGGATTTGAACCCGCAAGGGAGAGAGATAACTTAAAGTGAATCTGTATTTGTGTTGTGCAGACGACAAAGAAACTTTATAAGCCACAAAGCCCTTTACTATGTCGTCTAAAAGTTGGAGGTGGAAGAAAAATGATGAAAGAACCCATAAACGTAGTTGTCGGCAAGCTGGCTGATCCTAGTGAGGTTAAGAGCCAAACAGGTGAACGCATCCATATTGAAGATTGGCAGAGCCGAGCCAAATGGAGTTATCTCCGCTTGGTTCAAGGTCGCAAAATAGACGACGTAATAAAGCAAGCAGAAGACACTGAAACCGTGTTAGACGAGCTTATAGCGGAAACTGTTTTAGCCCACAAGCAGGCCTCTCCACTACAATTTATTATGTCGTCTAAAAATGTTCTTGCAGTGGCCAGCATGAAGCATCTACTCATACCACCTGCACAGGTCTATAAGACGGCAGCCCAAATTTTAGGCTCTTCTCTGTCGTCTAGTCAAGGCTTATACGGACAAGTCCTTTTAACAGACGGGTTCGGAGGTATAAAGACAGGCTACCAAATAGACGCAGGCGACCTGACAACACGCACAGCTATAAGAGTCGGAGTTTTCGCAAGAGTCGAGATGTGCTTTAACCCTCTGTCATGGTTAGGGGTTTCGGGTCTAAGTCGCTTTGCCGTGCCTAGCGATTATGAACGCATCCTGCGGATCAAGAAACTTAACGAGCTGTTCCCACGTCTTCAGGCTGCAATCACAAACGCAAAGGGAAAACTCGGCGACCTAGAAAAGCGAGTAGAACACACGAAAGGCGTTTCTCTGTCGTCTAAAAAGGCAACACTCCTTAACGGTTCGATGTGCATGGCTTACGGACTAGGCGAAAAGACGATAAAAGAAGTAATGGAACGCTACAAGGAAGAACCTAAGACTCAATACGGTTTAGCGATGGCTCAAAGCTGGCAGGCTCAACACGGAGAACACCGCAAGACTCCAGAGGGGAGGATCAACCGAGTCCCCCAAAGCCTAAGCACGATCTCAGGAGCTACCCTGCTGATAGACGACATAAAAACGGCAGAAGCCAAAATCCGCTTGTGGCTAGGAAACCACAAAA